>Ga0101945_1001134_pt1 | contig 30568 bp, 35 predicted proteins | sample DewCreD2012metaG_2_FD_75246 | JGI IMG/M metagenome (GOLD analysis project Ga0101945, IMG submission 75246) | Hot spring sediment bacterial and archeal communities from British Columbia, Canada, to study Microbial Dark Matter (Phase II) - Dewar... ... | reverse complement strand
CAAGCTACCCAGACTCCAGTGGAAACTGGAAAAGAACCCCAAGCTTTTAGCATGGAGCAGGCCCTGCAAGACGCAGAGGCAAGGCTCGAGAAGACCGTCCAGCGCGGCCAGATTGTCACCGGCACAGTGGTTTTCGTCACCAACGATGGCGTGATGGTGGACATCGGGGCGCGCACCGAAGCCGTTATCCCGTTCAACCAGCTCACCGAGGAGAACCTGTCCGAAGAGGAGCTCAAGAATCTCCTCAAGCCAGGCGACACCGTGACTGCTTACGTGGTGCGGGCCGACCTCGAGAACGGCCAGGTGGTGCTCTCCAAAAAGCGGGCCGAGGCCGACCAGAGCTGGGTCAAGATTCAGGCCCTCTACGAGCAGGGCGAACCGGTAATGGTGCAGGTTAAGGAAAAGGTCAAAGGGGGTCTGGTAGCGACCATCGAGGGCCTTCGCGCCTTCCTGCCTGCCAGCCAGGTGGATCTGAAACGTACCCCCGATCTCGACGAGTATGTAGGCCAGAGCTTTCTGGTCAAAATCATCGAACTCAATCGCAAAAAAGGCCGGATTATCCTGTCGCGCCGTACGGTGCTGGAAGCCGAGCAAAAAGCAGCCCGGAGCCGGATACTCGCCAGCCTGAAAGAAGGCGATATTGTCGAGGGCCAGGTGGTTGAGGTCACCGATTTTGGCGTGTTTGTGGCTTTAGGCGGCGTGGATGGCCTGGTGCACCGCAGCGAAATTACCTGGGGCCGCTTCAATCACCCCAAGGATGTGGTGCAGAAGGGCCAGACCGTCAAAGCCAAGGTGCTCTCAGTGGACACCGAGCGCGAACGGGTCAACCTCTCGATGAAAGCCCTCACCCAGGATCCCTGGCTGACCGTCTCCGAAAAATACCCTGTGGGCTCCAGGCTCACCGGCAAGGTGGTCGGCCTAACCCAGTTCGGGGCCTTTGTGGAGGTGGAACCCGGCCTCGAGGGTCTCATTCACATCTCCGAGCTGTCCTGGACCAAGCGCCCCAAGCACCCTGGCGAGATCCTGAAGGAGGGCCAGGAAGTAGAGGCCCAGGTTCTGCGCATCGACCCGGAGGAGCGCCGGCTCTCGCTGGGCCTAAAGCAGACCCAGCCCGACCCCTGGAAGAGCCTGCCCGACCGCTACCCCCCGGGTACGCCGGTCAAGGGCAAGGTCACTGGCCTCACCGACTTCGGGGTGTTTGTGGAGATCGAGCCGGGCATCGAAGGCCTGATTCACGTCTCCGAGCTGGCCTACGAGCGCGTCGAGAAGCCTTCCGAGATCTTCAAGAAGGGCGACGAGGTGGAGGCGGCCATCCTCCAGATTGACCCGGTAGAGCAGCGCATCAGCCTCTCGCGCAAACGCCTGCTACCTCCCCCGGCCCATGCAGTTAGCATCCCCGGCGGGGAGGAAGGCGAGGGTCGCAAGGGCCGCCGCGAGGGCAAGGAAGGCGAGCGCCCCAAGCGTTCGAAGGGCAAAGGTGGGGCCCGCGAAGGGCGCGGCCGCGACCACGACTACGACTACGGCATGGGTGGCGGGGCTGCCTCCTATACCAACTACGACCCCAGCGTGGTTGCTACCTCCAACACCAACGTTAAGCTTGGCGATGTGTTCGGCGATCTCCTCAGCCAGATTGCGCTGGAAGAGGACAAAGACAAAGAAAAGGCCTAACCTTCTCTGCCGGCCGGTAGCCGCCCAGGTGGGCGGCTATTTTTTTGAGGGGCCGGTTCGGTCAGCAGGGCCTAAAGCCCCACAAACCGTCCATCTTCCTGCAAAACCTCTCCGTCGGCCAGAAGACGCCCCCCGCGGCGCAGATCCAGAATCAGATCCCAGTGGATCGAGGAGGTGTTGGTTCCGCCGGTTTCGGGGTAGCTCTGGCCCAAAGCCAGGTGCACCGTGCCACCGATTTTTTCGTCGTAGAGGATAAGGCCGGTGGGGTGGGTGATACCGAAGTTGGTGCCGATGCCCACCTCGCCCAAGCAGCGGGCCCCTGGGTCGGCCTCGAGCATCTTCAGCAGGTATTCCTCGCCGGTCTGGGCGCTGGCCTCCACCACCCGCCCCGCCCGAAAGACCAGGCGCACCCCTTCCACCCGCTGGCCTGCCACCACCACCGGCAGGTTGAAGCGCACCGGGCCCTCAACCGAGGCCTCGAGTGGGCTGGTAAACACCTCCCCGCTGGGCATGTTGCGCTTGCCGTCGGAGTTAATCCAGGTGCGCCCTTCCACCGATAAGCGTAGGTCGGTTTCGTCGGCCTGGATGCGGAGTTCCTTTACCTTACGCAGCCGCTCGATGAGGGCGGCCTGGAATGCCGAGAGTTCGTGCCAGGCTGCGATGGGATCGGGTCGGTCGAGGTACAGGGCTCGCTCCACAAAGGCCCGGAAGCCTGTTGTGGACATCCCGGCCTGCTGGGCGTAGCCGGCGGTGGGGTACAGGGTCAGGCACCAGCGCTTGCGGGCCCGCATCCGCTTGTAGGGCCGCCAGCCCGCCTCAAACTGGGCTATGCGGGCTGGGGGCACCTCGCTAAGCTCGAGCGGGTTCAGGGCGCTCTCGATGCGCAGGCTGGCATCTACTTGTTCCATAAGACGCATCTGGGGTAGCGGCGGCTGATCCAGCCAGGCCTCGCCCCATTCGAAAAAAGGCCTCGAGACCGCCGCCGGGAAAAGCTGCACGATGGGATAGGCGCCATGTTGTAAAACCACCTCCTGCAGGGCCTCGAGCAAAGGTAGCGCTGCGGGTTCGGCTTCAATCAGCACGGTCTGGCCCGGCTGTAGATCCAGACAGTACTGCACCAGCAAAGAAGCAAAGCGACTTTCCATACCTCAACGTTATACCGGAGGCGAAAACATTCTCAGAGCTGCGAGGCTCGAATAGCCCACAAAGTAGGGCAATTTAGCCTATCCGCAGACCATTGGGCGAATATGCACGTAAAATCGCCACTTCTGCGCTATGATGTAAAAAGCATGAGCGAAGTCAAAATCACACCGCTGGCCCGTCGTCTGGCGGAAGAAAACGGCATAGACTGGCGTCAAATTAAGGGCACCGGCCCCGATGGCACGGTGGTAGAGCGGGATATTCTGGCCTTTTTGGCCAAGGTTATGGCCGGCGAGGTCAACCTGCCACCCACCCCCGAGGAGGTGGCCCCTCCGGCTGGCGTCGTACCGGATATGGCCCAGGCCCAGGCGGTTCTGCAGAAGGAAGGGGTTCAGCTCGACGACCTGGTGCCCTCGAGCCCCAGCGCCCCCCCACCACCGGAATCGGCCCTGCCCACCCTGGAAGACATCGAGTTCGACCTCGACCTCGAGCCCACCCCTCCCCCCCCGGTACCCCCGGCCAGCGCGGCCTTCGAGGAAGCCCCCACCCTGGCCCCCGAGCCCGAGATCGTACCCAATTTCGAAGAGCCTGAGCCGCTTACAAGCACCGGGCCTCTTTCCACCCTCCAGTGGGAGGAGCCCGAGCCCCTGAGCCCGCTCCCCGAGGTCAACCCCGAGCTAGCCAGCCTACCCCCCCTGCCCAGCGAACCCGACCTCGAGCCCCCCAGCAGCGCCAACAAGCTGATCTGGGAAACCCAGGAAGTCCTGACCGCCCCCGAGGTTCCTGCCCCTGCGCCCGAACCCTTGGCGCCCGGAATGAGCTTCACCAACACCCCCGAAGCTCCTTCGGCTGAGCCAGCGGTTCCACCTGCACCTGAGCACCAGGCCCCGGTCGAGGCAGCCGCAGCGCCCCTGACACCCCCCGCGGCTTCCATACCCACCCCTTTCGCTAACACTGGTCTAGGCGTGGGCCCCGCACCCAGCACCCAGATGCTGCGGGTTCAGGCCTGGCAGCGCCTGGTGGCGATTGGCCCCGCGCAAGAGGCCGCCCAAACCCTAAGCGAGGCCTGGCGCATGGAGGTGGGGCTGGATGCCCTGCTGTACCGGGCCGCCGACAAAGCTCTATCCGACACCCAGACCCCCCTGCGCCCCACCAAGGGTCACCTCGAGGGCAACGAGCTCAAAAGCCTGCGGGTGGCCCCCGCCCAGTCGCTGCGGGGCACCCTGGACTCGCTGCGCATGGCCTCCGATCCCGCCGAAGGGCTGGTGGTGCTCTCCCTGGCAAACAGCGCCTTCGACCAGGTCATCTTTCCTGGCCTCTCCACCCTCACCCTGGGCCGGGCCAGCGGCGGCCATGCTTTGCTCACACTCAGCGGTGATATGAGCTCTGAGCTGGCCGGCCAGCTTTTGGCGCGCGTGGCCTACTACCTCGAGCGCCCCATCCTGCTGGCCTAAACCCCCAGGCCAGTCAGTGCTTGGCAAAACTTGCAATAAAAACACCCGGCAGATAGCTCGATTAAGCTCGCTTTAAGATAACCCGTCCACAACTAGGCACGGGGGGGGGCTTGTGCTAGGCTCGAGGTATGAGAAAAATACCCTGGCTTCTGCTTTTGCTGCCGCTGGTGCTCTCGAGCTGCATTTTAGTGGTCGATTTACCGGTATCTAACTTCCGCTTCGACAGCAACTGGCAGCGCAACACCGATCTTCGGTACGTTTTCTGCACCAACAAAACCACCTATATGCGCTATAAGTTCCGTGCACCGGACTCTTCGGTAATCTCCAGCATCCAGGAGTTTTATCAAGGCTATGCATCAGGCGATACCCTCACCCTCAACCGCCCCATTACCGACCTGACCCGTGACGGCAGCGACCTGGTTTTTGTTGGTATCGTGAATTTTGGTCAAGGCCAAGTACCACAGAGCCTGCCTGCAGGTGTTAGCCAGCAATCCATTGTAGTCACTCCTGTAACCCCTCCACCTTCCGAGAGTGGTAGGACGACAGTGACCGTTACAGTCACAACCGCCAGTGGCAGACAGTACTCTGGCTCTTACCTATACTACGTCTACTCCAACTGCCCCTAGAAAGGAAGTTTGACCATGCTTCGCCCGCTTTTGCTTCTTTTACTGGCTTTTGCCCTTTCTTCTTGCATCCTTCTGGTGGAAGAGGACGAGCCCCGGCGACCCGTGCAGCCGGTGCAGCCCGTTACGCCGGTACAGCCCAGCATTGTGACGCCCGGCCCCGGCAGCTTTACCTACCGTTGCAGTGGGGGCACGCTGGTGGTGAACTACCTCGACAGCAACAACCTGCGGCTTTTCTACGACGGCGCTTTCCAGAGCCTGAGCCTGGTGCGGCGCAGCCCGACCCTGCTGTTTAGCGGCGGGGCCGGTGGGGCCTACACCTGGGAGTGGACGGGCAGCCGTGGCACCCTTACGGTGCGGGGCCAGGTGGTGCTGAGCAACTGCGCCCTATAAGGGGGTCAAATATGCGATACCTGCTTGGAATTCTAGCTTTATTGGGGCTGGCGCTGGGCCAGGCCCTTACACCCAAGAGCATCATTGTGAACCCTGCCCCGCCCTCCGACCTGCAGGTGCGGGTCTGGGTAGACAAAGACCCCAACAAAACCGGCAACCCGGTTTATCAGTTTGGCGAGAACATCCAGATCTCGGTGCAGGTGACCCAGTCCGCTTTTGTGTACCTTTTCAGCGTGCGAGCCACCGGCGAGATCAGCGGGATTCTGCCCAACGCCTTCGAGCAGGAGAACTTCTTGCAGGCCGGCGAGGTGCGCACCTTCCCCGGCATTGGGGCCCCCTACACCTTTACAGTCGAAGGCCCGGCGGGGCAGGACAGGGTGCTGGCCGTAGCCAGCCGCCGCCCGCTGGATGTCTCGGAGATTGTGGACATCCAGACCGGGCGGGCCCGCATTCAGGGCGAGGGCAACCTGGCCCGCGCACTCTCGATTGTGGTCACACCCATTCCCGCTAACGACTGGGTGACCGACGAGGCCTATTACATCGCCGGGCAACTGCCCCCGCCCCCACCCCGCACCGGCACCCTATCGCTGAGCAGCAACCCCAGCGGGGCCCAGGCGCTCATCAACGGGCGCCTGGTGGGCAACACCCCCCTCACCCTCGAGCTGCTGCCGGGTACCTACAACCTCGAGCTCCGTCGCGGCGGCTACAACCCCCTGCGCACGGCCTTTACCATCCAGGCCGGACAGGTCACCCGGCTCAACCTGACGCTTGTGGCCACCCCACCGCCCACCGGCGTACTGGCCGTGGACAGCAACCCCAGGGGGGCCCAGGTGCTGGTGGACGGCCGGGTGGTGGGCAACACCCCCCTCAACCTCACCCTCAACCCCGGTAGCTACACGGTGGAGCTGCGCCGCGGCGGGTTTAGCCCCTTCCGCACGCTGGTTACCATTCAGGCGGGCCGCACCACGCGTCTGACCGCTAACCTGGTCAGCATTGCGCCACCCCCTCCGCCCGTCCAGCCGGTGCAACCCGTCCAGCCGGTGCAGCCGGTGCGCCCGCCCTCGGGCTCCTTCACCTACACCTGCCAGGGCGGTACGCTGGTGGTCAACTACGTCAGCAGCAACCAGGTGCGCCTGTTCTACGACGGGGCCTTCCAGACCCTACCCCTGGTGCGCAGCGGCGCGGAGCTGGTCTATTCCAACAACGTCTACACCTGGGAGATTGGATCGGTGGGCCGCCTGGTTGTGCGGGGGCAGGTGGTGCTCTCGAACTGCCGTATTTAGTTTTTCGACGCCTCGAGCTGCCAAAGGGCTCGAGGCCTTCTTCTTTGCGGGTTAGTTTACAATCTTTATCATCTTTTATCTCATGATAAAGAGCTATGGACTGGCTCACACAACCCTGGCCCTGGTACGTGGCCGGCCCCCTAATTGGCCTGACCGTGCCCCTGCTGCTCCTCATTGGCAACCGGCGCTTTGGCATCTCCTCCTCGCTCCGGCACGTGTGCGCGGCACTGGGCAGCCGACTGCCCTTCTTCCGCTACGACTGGCGGGCCGAAAGCTGGAACCTGGCCTTCGTACTGGGCATCGTGCTGGGGGGGTTTGTGGCGGGGGTGCTCCTGACCAACCCCAACCCGGTGCAGCTTAATCCCCAGACCGCGGGGGCGCTTCAGCAGATGGGGGTCTCGGCGGATTCGGGCTTTCTGCCCAAAGAATTGTTCTCCTGGCAGGCGGTACTGAGTCCGGTGGGATTCCTGTTTTTGTTCCTGGGCGGCTTTCTGATTGGCTTTGGGGCCCGCTGGGCGGCGGGGTGCACCTCGGGCCACTCCATTACGGGGCTGGCTGCGCTGCAACTGCCCTCGCTGCTGGCCACCCTGGGCTTCTTTGCCGGTGGCCTGGTTGCGGCCCACTTCATCCTGCCCTGGGCCCTGGGCTTCCTGAGGTGAAGCATGGCGCTCCCGATTCGCGACGAGTTCGAGCTGCAAACCAAAGCCCGCACCCCTGGCGTGGCGGGCTTGCTGACGTATCTGCCCTACCTGCTGGCTGGGGCTTTCTTTGGTTTTGTGGCGATCCGGAGCGAGATCGCCTCGTGGTACCGCATCTACGAGATGTTCCGCTTCGAGTCGTTTCACATGTACGGGGTGATCGGCAGCGCGGTGGTTACCGCGGCCCTTTCGCTCTGGCTTCTGCGGAAGCTGGGGGTGAAAGCGCCGGACGGCGAGCCCCTGCGCGTGCGGCCCGCCGATCCGGGGCGCTACCGCTACCTGCTGGGCGGGGTGGTGTTTGGGCTGGGCTGGGGGCTGGTGGGGGCCTGCCCCGGCCCCATCTACGCGCTATTGGGCAGCGGCTATGCCGGGGCGCTGGTAATTCTGCTGGGGGCGCTGCTGGGCACTTATGTGTATGGCCTAGTGCAGCGCCACCTGCCACACTAAAGGCGCTGCTCCCAAAGCGCCAGGGCTTGCTCGAGGTAAACCCGTTCCTGCTGCACCTGCTTTACCGGGGGCAGGCTGGCTAGATGCTGCTGCTTCTCCTGGAGTTCGGCCCATAGCAGGGGATGCCGGGCCTTGAGCAGCAGCGGCCCATAGCGCAGGGCGGCCTCGAGCGGCAGCCCGCTATAGGCCGTACAGGGCCCCCGCAGCAGGGTCAGGATGCTGTAGCACCAGAAGCCCTGCACCATCTGTTCTTTGACCAGGGCGTAGCCGGCCTCCAGCGCCCAGCGACGCAGGGGCAGGGCGCTGTCGTTGGGCTGGAGCACCAGGCGGGGCGGTAGCCGGTTGGGGTGGGCCGAGAGGATTTTGACCATTAGCCGGGCCCCCATCCCGCACAGGCTCAGTGAGTCGGCCTCACCCGGTGCCAGAGGCCCCAGTCCATCGCCCAGCCGCACCTCCGCGCAGAGGCCCTCCAGCGCCCGCCTCGAGTTCTCCCAGGGCCCCCTGTGCTTCTCCACCACTATCACCCGCTGCACCCGCCCGCTCAGGAGCAGGTAGCGCGGCAGCAGGGCGTGGTCGGCCCCGATGTCGGCGTGGGTTGGGGCGCTTATTTCCTGGGCGACAGCCTCCAGGCGGGGCTCGAGTTTAGCGGTAAATCCAAGCATAGGCCACCAGCAACGTTATGAGCGTGAGCGGCAGGCCAAAGCGCAGGTGCTCCGCAAAACCCAGGCGGTAGCCCTCGCGCCGGGCTGCCTCGGCCACAATCAGGTTGGCCACCGAACCCAACAGGGTCAGGTTGCCCGCCAGGGTGGAGGCCGCCGCCAGCAGCAGCCAGCCCTGGGTATCCCCCGCCGGAATCAGGGGGTACAGCAGCAGCACCGCCGGCACGTTGGAGATCAGGTTGGAAAGCAGCACCGTCACCCCCGCCAGACCGGGGGCGGTGGCAGCCAGGGGTTCCAGCAAGGCAAGGATGCCCAGCTTCTTGACCGCTGCCGTGACCATGAACAGGCCTGAGAACATCACCAAAAGCTCCCAGTCCACCCGCATAAAAAAGCGCTCGGAGCGGATGCGGCGGCTCCACAGCAACAGCCCTGCGGCAATCAGGGCGGCCTGGGCCAGCGGGTAGCCCAGCACAAAGGCGGCCAGCAGGGCCAGGGTAATCCAGGCCCCTTTGAACAAAAGCGCCCGGTTGAAGCGGAAGCGCAAGGGCGGCAAGGGTGGCAGGGGGGCCCTCGAGCGCACCGCCGGATACAGCGCGTACAAAAGCCCCACCTGCGCCGCCAGGCCCACCAGGGCCACCGGGGTCAGGGCCGCGGCAAAGTCCAGATAGGCAATCTTGGACAGGCTTCCCACCACGATGTTCTGGGGGTTGCCGGTCAGGGTGGCCACGCTGCCCAGGTTGGTGGCCCCAGCCAGGGCCAGCAGGTAGGGTACGGGCGGCAGTCCCAGGGTGCGGGTGAGGGCCAGCACCAGCGGGGTGAAGAGAATGGCGATGGTGTCGTTGAGGAACAGGGCCGACAGCAGGCCGGTGCCAAACGTCAGCCAGACCAGGAGGCCCAGCGGCGAGCGGGCCAGGTGCACCAGCCCATTGAGCGTAAGCTGGAAAAACCCCGCATAGGCCAGGTGGGCATTGAGCACCATCACCCCAAACAAAAACCCCAGGGTGTGGGGCTCCAGGGCGCGCCAGGCCTCCTCGAAGTTGAGCACGCCCAGCACAATCAGAAAAGCCGCCCCGGTAAGGGCGATGGCCGCCCGGTTCATACGATAGCCGGGCCAGTAGCCCAGGCCCAGGCCCAGGTAGGTCAGGCCCAGCACCAGATAGGCGAGCAACTCCACCGCGTTCACCCAAACCCCCATCCGATTTTCTCATACGCTTGGGCGCTGGGAACAAGCCGAAAGGGCGTGGGAGCCCCTGGTCAGAGGCCCCCTCATGCCCGAACCCGTGTCATGCGCATTTCGGTAGTATCGTTCACTGTGGCAAGCCTAAACGATACTACCGAAAGGCTTTTCTACTCCCTTCGGTCGGCTTGAATCCTTCACCTCTGACTGCGCATGACGGTGAAGGATTCAAGCGGAAACGGTATCAAACCTTTTCGATGCGCCGTTCAGCCGCCCGCAACACCTGTAGCAGGGCCTGGGCCTGCTCTAGCCGCTCAATGAAGTAGCTCGAGCCGGTCTCACTCAGGGCTTCGTACTCACCGCGCTCAGCGTCCACTCGCACCGCCACCACCCGCCGGGTCTGGATGAAAATCTCGGCCCAGGGAAGGTATTCTTCAACTCTGCTCATACTCAACCAAAAATAACCGAGAAAAACCGAAGACCATGTCGAAATTCGACAAAAAAATGGCCTCGAGCGTTTCTTAGACTTCTCAGTCTAAGACCTTATTGGTTTGTCAGCGCAGGGCTTGAAGGCGGCGCGCTACCGGGCGCTCAGCCAGACCGGGCTTTGAGGCCAGAGCTGCGCCAGCAGCTCCCGCAGGCCCACCAGGGCACCCGCCATCACCAGGGTCAGAATCAGCCAGACCGATACCACCTCACCCAGAGCCGGCGATTCGGTGCGCCAGAAACGGGGCTTTCGTACCAGTTGAGCAGCCACAAAAGCCGCAAATACCGTGAATAGGAACCAAATAAAACCGAACATATTACGCCCAGGTTAGCACCCCGGCCCGCCCGGGCCTGTGCAAAAATACCAGGGGAAGTTGGGGCCATGAAGGACGCTAGTCTGCCCATCTATACCGTTCTGCCCGCCTTGCGAAAAGCCCTGGGCACGCACCGCACGGTCGTCCTGCAAGCCCCGCCCGGCGCGGGCAAGAGCACGCTGCTGCCGCTGGAACTGCTGAAGGAGCCCTGGCTCGAGGGCCAGAAGATCTGGATGCTACAGCCCCGCCGCCTGGCCGCCCGCAACGTGGCGGCCCGCATGGCCGACCTGCTGGGGGAGCCGGTGGGCCAGACCGTGGGCTACCAGGTGCGCTTCGAGCGGCGGGTGGGGCCCGCCACCCGCATCGAGGTGCTTACCGAGGGCATCCTGACCCGCCGGCTACAGCAAGACCCCGGCCTGGAAGGGGTGGGGCTGATCCTCTTCGATGAGTTCCACGAGCGCAGCCTCCAGGCCGATCTGGGGCTGGTGCTGTGCCGCGAGGTGCAGCAGGCCCTGCGCCCGGATCTGCGCCTCTTGCTGATGTCGGCCACCCTGGACGCAGAGGGGCTGGGCACGTTTTTGCAGGCCCCCGTCCTGACGGCGGAAGGGCGGCAGTACCCGGTAGAGATCCGCTACCTGCCCAAGGACCCCGAGGGCCCCCTGCCGGGGGTGGTGGCCGGTGCGGTCTCGCGGGCTTTGGCCGAGCAGGCGGGCGATGTGTTGGTCTTTCTGCCGGGGGTGGGCGAGATTACCCGGGTGGAGCGGCTGCTGACGGAGCGTCACCCCGAAATTAAAATCACCCCGCTCTACGGCGACCTGCCGCTGGCCGCCCAGCAGGCCGCCATCCTGCCCGACCCGGCGCACCGCAAGGTGGTGCTGGCGACCTCCATTGCCGAGACCAGCCTGACCATCGAGGGCATCCGGGTGGTGGTGGACTCGGGGTACTCGAGGCTGCCCCGCTTCGAGGCCCGAAGCGGCCTCACCCGCCTGGTTACCGTGCGGGTCACCCGCGATGCCGCCCAGCAGCGGGCCGGGCGGGCCGGACGCCTGGGGCCGGGGGTCTGCTACCGGCTGTGGAGCCCGGCCACCGATGCACAGCTCCTGCCCCAGCGCCGTCCGGAGATTCTGGAGGCCGACCTGGCCTCGCTGGTGCTCGAGCTGGCCCGCTGGGGGGTGCAGGATCCCTCCGCCCTGGACTGGGTCACACCGCCCCCCGCCGGGGCCCTCCGGCAGGCCCGCGATCTGCTCGAGGCCCTGGGGGCGCTGGAAGGCTCCACCCTGACCGAGCGGGGCAAGGCCCTGCTCGAGTGGCCCACCCACCCCCGGCTGGCCCATTTGCTGCTGGAAGGTCTAGCTTTGGGGCAGGGCGCCCTCGCCGCCGACCTGGCGGCGCTGCTGGAGGAGCGCGACCCCCTGCCGCGTGAGGCCGGGGCCGACCTGGGCCTGCGCATCGAAGCCCTGCGGCACTGGCGCCAGAGCCGGCAGGCTTTACATGGTGCCGAGACCGGCGTGCTGTCCAGGGTGGAGCGCCTCAGCCAGGAGTGGCGTAAACGACTGGGAGTGACGGCCGACAACCGCCCCCCCGACCCTCACACGGTGGGCCTGCTGGCAGCCCAGGCCTACCCCGACCGCCTGGCCCAACTGCGCGAAGGCGACCGCCTGCGCTACCGGCTCTCGGGGGGGCACGGGGTGCGGCTTGGGGAGGACGACCCCCTGGCCGGCACCCCCTGGCTGGCGGTGGCCCACCTGGACGCCGGCCAGGAGGAAGGGCGTGTCTTCCTGGCCGCGCCGGTTAAGCTCGAGCACCTGGCCCCCCTGGCCCGTCCTGTGGAGCATATCGCCTGGGATGCCCGCAACGGGGTTCTGCTGGCCCAGCGCGAGCTGCGGATTGGGGAGGTGGTGCTATCCAAAGAGCCCCTTGCACACCTGGAACCCACCAGGCGCCGCGGGGTACTGTGCCAGGCAGTTCGCAGCGAGGGTTTGGGGCTTTTGCCCTGGACGGAAGCGTTGCGCCAGTGGCAGGCCCGCGTGCTGAGCCTGCGCAGTTGGCGGCCCCAGGAAGGCTGGCCCGATGTCTCCGATGCCCACCTGCTGGAGACCCTCGAGGACTGGCTGGCCCCCTGGCTGGACGGGGTCTCGCGCCGCGAGGACTTTGGCCGGCTCGAGCTCCAAAGCCTGCTAAGTGGGCTTTTACCCTGGCCGCTCCCAGCCCGCCTGGAGGCCCTGGCTCCCACGAGGCTCGAGGTGCCCAGCGGCTCCAAAATCAAGCTCACCTACAGCCTCGATGGCAGCCCGCCGGTGCTGGCGGTCAAGCTGCAGGAGCTCTTTGGCCTGGCCGATACCCCCACCGTCAACGAGGGCCGCACAAAGGTACTGCTGCACCTGCTCTCCCCCGCCGGGCGGCCCATCCAGGTGACCCAGGATCTCAAGAGCTTCTGGAACAACACCTACCCCGAGGTGCGCAAGGAGTTGCGCGGGCGCTACAGCAAGCACCCCTGGCCCGAAGACCCCTGGAATGCCGAACCCACCCGGAAAACCAAGCCGCGGTGAAAACGCCTACGACTCAGCGGGCTCTGGCTTCAAATACCCCCCACGCACCGTCGCTCCAACCACCATGCCGGCCGCCACCAGCACCAGGTTTTTGATGATGTACTGCCCCTCTAAAGTGGGCGCGTAGGGAAAACGGGTAAACACTTCCGCCGGAAAGAAGAAAACCGGCAAGAGCGTGCCCAGCATCTGCAAAGCCATAAGCAGCAGGGTAGCTCGCATCACAAAACTGTGCGGTTGCGCAAAGATCAGTCCAAGACCGATCAGGCTTTCCCACGCAGCCAGTATCAGAAGCCCCCAGGCAGGTGGAACCAACCCGAAAGAGAGCACCTCGATGGTGCGCCCCGCAAGATCTTGAGCCGGGCTGAGCCCCGGGAAAAATTTCAGCAGTCCAAACCAAAGGAAAACCAACCCCAGGCTCACCCGCAGCACACCCAGGCTGTTGCGGGCTAAAAAGAAGGTAATTCTGCGGTCAAGGCGGTCGAACAGGCGGGGTGTTCGCTGCAGCCTCTCCATGACCCTAAGATGCCATGGGTTGTCTGGACTTTTGTCCCGAAGGTGGGCCGCCTCAAAAATTTGCTACCCTAGACTAGAAGCATGAACGAGAAGAAACTCAACCCGCTGCGCCTGGTGCTGCTGGCCGCCCTGGTCGGCTACTTTGCCTTCCTCTTCACCCGGCCCCAGCCCGACGAACCCCTGGTAACCCAGGTGCCCGCTCCAGCACCGGCCACCACCCCCGCCCCTGCCAACTGCCTGGGCCAGATAACCCAAGTATCGCAGGGTGTCAACGAAATTCGCCTGACCATCACCGGCTCGGCAGAACGCATCCTGGTCTACACCGACCAGGGCAACATCACCGCCGCCACCCCGGAGGTGGGCAGCGCCGGCGAGTACCGCATCCGCACCCCGAGCCCCGCCACCGCCGTGCAGCTCGACGACTGCCCGGTGCTCAACCTGAGGTGATACCTCTAAGGCATCAAGACCGTTTTTTGCACACGTAGCTATCTTCAAAAAACACCCGAAACGCCGGCAGAAAAAAGCTAGCATCACTTGAAATACATGCGCTGGATAGTGGGCTGTACCTGGGCCGCCTAAAAAACCTGCGCGAAGGTCAGGGCTGCCCCAAGTGCGAGACTGCCCAGGCCGTAGTCGCCTTCGCCCTGGCCGCCTGGGCGGGGTGGGAGCTATGGCAAAGCTATGGGCAACAATAAACAAATCCGAAAAAGAATTGCAGGTTTGGCGGCTCAAATATTAATCCATCAAAACAAAATCAAACAAGAAATGAGAAAAGCTATTCCCGATGTTGGCCTTGTGGCAAAATGGAAAAAGGAGATTCGTGCATGGCAACAAGAACTGGCCCGACTGAAAAAACGGTTGAAGGGCTGATGAATATCCCCTCAGCTTACTGGGAAGAATTGCTAGAAGAAATGGACACCTTCAAATCCCTGTACCACAAAGCCAAAGCCCTTCCTCCAGAAAAACGTGAGAAAGCACAGGAAGCTCTTCTGTCCAGCCTGATTCACCTTCTAGGCCATCTCCGGGTAATCTACGATGAAGCAAACGCCTAATGGCCGGTAGACAAACCTTCCGCATCCTCATCGTAGGCAAATCGGGGTCGGGCCAGTCCACCCTGGCCCGTTCCATCATTCAGCAAATGCAGGGCCGGTACTGGCATCCGATTATCGTCAACTGTAAATGTGCGTTCTCCGAGCTGGCCTGGAGCAACTACCAAGGACGATATGTCTTGAGACTGGTGCGCCCGGCAGGACTCGAACCTGCGACCTAAGGTTTAGGAAACCTTTGCTCTATCCATACTGAGCTACGAGCGCACAGGGCTTGCCCAGGCAAGCAATCCAGATTGTAACATCTACCCTCCAGGGCATCCATAGGCCCAAAACGATAGCAACCAGCTCTCATCAAAGCAGGTTGCAACAGCTACTTCCTCACCATAAATAAAAATTGGTTTGCAGGCGTGTTGTTCAGGGGCTCGAGGCCACCTGTAGTCCCCGGAATGAAGCAGCCTATAATGTTTCCGGTATGCCCGATTTTGAAGCCGTGGTAGGGCTGGAAGTCCACCTGCACCTCAAAACCAAAAGCAAGATGTTCTGCGGCTGCGATGCCAGCTATTTTGGCGACCCGCCCAACACCCACACCTGCCCGGTCTGCCTGGGCCTGCCGGGGGTGCTGCCGGTGGTCAACGCCCAGGCCGTGGAGTACGGCATCCTGTTCGGGCTGGCTCTGAACTGCCAGATTGCCCCCTGGACGCAGTTCCACCGCAAAAGCTACTACTACCCCGACATGCCCAAAAACTACCAGATCTCCCAGTACGACCTGCCCATCGCGGCCCACGGCTACCTGGAGGTGGAGGGGCAGCGGGTGCGCATCAAGCGGGTGCACCTCGAGGAGGACGCGGCCAAGTCCACCCACCCCGAGGGGGCCCCCTACTCCCTGATTGACCTCAACCGGGCCGGCTCCCCTCTGATCGAGATGGTCACCGAGCCGGACATCCGCACCCCCGAGCAGGCCCGGATTTTTCTCTCCCACATCCGTTCGATTGCCCAAACCCTGGGGGTATCCGACGCCAACCCCGAGGAGGGCAAGATGCGGGCCGATGTGAACGTCTCGGTGCGGCGGGTGGGGGAGCCGCTCGGAACCAAGGTCGAGATCAAGAACCTGAACTCCTTCCGCAGCGTGGCGCGGGCCCTCGAGTACGAGATACGCCGCCAGCAGGAGATCCTCCGCAGCGGGCGCAGGGTCGAGCAGGCCACTTTAGGCTTCGACGAGGCCGCCGGCAAGACCTACGTCATGCGCCTGAAGGAAGGCGAGGCCGACTACCGCTACTTCCCCGACCCCGACCTGCCCCCCATCGTGGTGGACGAGGCCTGGCTTGAGCGGCTCCGCGCGGCCATGCCCGAGCTGCCCGCCCAGAAATACGCCCGCTACGTGGAGGCCGGGGTGCGCCCCTACGACGCCGAAATCCTGGCCTACAACCCCTCGCTGGCCCGCTTCTTCGACCAAACCCTGGCCCACCACCAGGGCAACCCCCAGACCGTCGCCAACCTGCTCAACGCCGAGGTGGCCGGTTATCTGAACGAGCGGCTGGTGGAAGTGCAGGAGACTGCCCTCACCCCCCAGCACCTGGCCGCGCTGGCAGGGATGTTCGAGCGACGCGAGATCACCAACCGGGTCTTGAGCCAGCTACTCCCCGAGGTGATGGAAGGGGCCGACCCCTTGAAGCTGGTGGAGGAACGCGGCCTGCGGGCGGTCGCGGACGAGGGCGCGCTGCGGCCCCTGGTGGAGCGGGTGGTGGCTGCCAACCCCAAGGTGGTGGAGCAGGTCAAGGGTGGCAACCTCAAGGCTGCCAACGCCCTGCTGGGCCCCATCATGAAGGAGACCCGGGGCACCGCCAAGGCCGACGTGGTCAAAAAGATGCTGGGCGAGATGCTGGGGGTCGAGCTATGAACTACCGGGACGCGGGGGTGGACATTGAGCGCAAGGCAGGCGCTCTGAAGGCCGCCGCCAGCAAAATCAAGGAAACCTACACCCCCGAGGTGCTGCGGGGCCTGGGGGCCTTTGGGGGGATGCTCGAGGTCGCCCGGCTCAAAGCAATGGCCGAGCCGGTGCTGGTGGCCTCTACCGACGGGGTGGGCACCAAGACCCTCCTGGCCGCCCAGACCGGACGCTACAGCGGGCTGGGTTTCGATATCGTGAACCACTCGGTCAACGATCTTTTGGTGCAGGGGGCCCGGCCGCTCTTCTTCATGGACTACATCGCCAGCGCCCGGCTGGAAGCCGAGGTGCTGGCCCAGATTCTGGCATCGCTGGCCGAGGCCTGCAAGGCGGTGGGGATCCCCCTGCTGGGGGGCGAGACCGCCGAGATGCCGGGGGTGTATCAGGAGGGCGGCCTGGATCTGGTGGGCACCATCGTGGGGGTGGTGGATAAGGCCCAGGTGGTGGACGGCTCCAGGGTACAGCCCGGCGACGTGCTGCTGGCCCTGCCCTCCTCGGGGCTGCACACCAACGGCTACAGCCTGGCCCGCAAGGTGTTCGCGGGGTGGAACCTCGAGGAACCCCGGCCCGAGTTGGGCGGGCAGTCGCTGGCCGAGGCCCTGCTGGAACCCCACCGCTGCTACCTGAACGAGGTAGAAATCTTGCAGCGCGAGGGCCTCGAGATCCACGCCATGGCCCACATCACCGGCGGGGGGGTGTTCGAGAACCTGCCCCGGGTGCTGCCGGAGGGGCTGGGGGCCGAGATTCGGCGGGGCAGTTTCCCCATCCCCCCCATTTTTGAGCTGATCCAGCAGGCTGGGCACATCGCTGAGCAGGAAATGTACCGGGTCTTCAACATGGGGCTTGGTTACATTTTGGTCTTAAGTCCAGACACCGCCCCCATAGCCCGGCAACTGCTACCGCAAAGTTACCCCGTAGGGTATATCATGGAAGGGTCAGGGATTAGAGTTGTCTAAGCCCGACACCCTCCTATGAAAGAACTCTGGCTGGTACGCCACGGCGAGACCCCCTGGAATGCCGAGGGGCGTTTTCAGGGTCATTACGACATCAATCTCTCCCCGCAGGGCCTGCACCAGGCCTTCCGGGTGGCCGAACGCCTGGCCGCCTGCCGCCAGGGCTTCGATGGCCTGTACAGCTCCGACCTGCAAAGGGCGGCCCTCACCGCCAAGCCCATCGCCGAGGCCCTGCGCCTTACACCTACCTTCGACCCCCGCCTGCGCGAGATTTACGCCGGCGAGTTGCAGGGGCTGTTGCGCAGCGAGATGCAGGTGCTCTACCCCGAGTTCCACGAGGCCATCCAGCGCGACCCCTGGAACACCAAGCGCCCCGGCGGCGAGAGCATGGCCGACCTAGCCGCGCGGGTGCAGGAATTTATCGAGGAGCTACCGGAAGGCCGGTTTATCGTGGTGACCCACGGGGGGGTGATCCGGGCCGCGCTCAAGATTGTGCTCGAGCTGGAGAATGGTTCCTGGCGCAAGTTTCAAATCCAGAACACCTCCATCACCCGCCTGCTCTACCCCGAAGGCACCGCCCTCTCGATTGGGGATGTGGGCCACCTCGAGGCCTGGGCCGAGGGGCTGATGGACGAGGCCACGCTCTCGTAGCTACCTCGACCAGCGGATGCTCAGTTCTTCTCCATCCCCCATGGCTTTAGCCAGCAGCTCGATGAGGGCCGGGTCGGCGCCCTGCTCGCGCCAGGTCTCCAGTAAATCCGCATTCAGGTAGTAGTCCTGATCCTGGGCGTGTTCCTCTTCCATCTGGGCGACCAGGAACGAAAGCTGGGCCTCGCTAATCTGGCCGATGGGCGCGCCGGTATCGGCGTTGAACAGTTGCACCATGCCCATAGTGTAGCAGGTGGGTATACTGCGGGCATGGACAAGCCCTCCCGACTCAGACCGGCCTCCTGGCTGGTGGCCGCCGGCCGCCCAACCGCGCCCGGCGAACCCCTGAACACCCCGTTGGTTCCGGCCTCCAACTTCATCCTGGGGCAGGAACGGGCCTACGCCCGCGACGGCGGCACGCCCACCTGGGAGGCCCTCGAGACCCTGGTGGGTGGGCTCGAGGATGGGAAGGCCGTGGCCTTTGCCTCGGGCATGGCCGCGGTGGCGGCGGTTTTTGATCAGCTTCCGGTGGGGGCGGTGGTGGTGCTGCCGGACGACTGCTACCAGGGGGTGGTGGGGCTGGCCCTGGCCGGAGCCGAGAAGAAGCGCTGGTCGGTGCGGCGGCTGGCCCTGGAGGATACCGAGGGCTGGGTGCGGGCCTGTGGCGAGGCCGACCTGATCTGGATCGAGTCCCCCTCCAACCCGCTGCTCACGGTGGTGGATCTGGCCGCCATCGGACAGGCCCCGCGCAAACCCGGCGCCATTCTGGCGGTGGACAACACCTTTGCCACCCCCCTCAACCAGCAGCCCCTGGCCTTGGGGGCCACGGTCTCGGTGCAGTCGGCCACCAAGTTTATCGGGGGCCACTCCGACCTGCTCGGGGGGGTGGCCACCACCCGCGACGAAGCCCTCTGGCAGGCCCTTCGAGCCTCCAGAACCTTGACCGGCGCCACCCCCGGCACCCTCGAGGCCTTCCTGGCCGTGCGGGGGGCGCGCACCCTGGCCCTCCGCCTGCAAAAAGCCCAGGAGAACGCCCATACGCTGGCCCTTCGCCTCGAGCAGCACCCCCGGGTGGCCCGCGTGCGCTACCCAGGCCTCCCCTCCCACCCCACCCACGCCACCGCCAAGCGCGTGCTGAGGGGCTTTGGCAGCATCATCTCCTTCGAGCTGCACGGTGGGGCCGCCGAGGCCGACGCGGTCTGTCGGCGCGTCCGGCTGATCCGCCACGCCACCAGCCTGGGGGGGGTGGAGTCCACCATGGAGCGCCGGGCGGCCATTCCGGGGCAGGAGCACCTCCCCCCTTCCCTGCTGCGGCTGAGCGTGGGCATCGAGGATGTCGAGGATCTCTGGGCCGACCTCGAGGCCGCCCTGCAATAACCCGCTCAACCTGCTATACTTTTGGCTTTGTGGAGAACCTCACCCCCCGCGCCCTGGGCTTCCGCATGCCCGCCGAGTGGGCCCCGCACGCCGCCACCTGGACGGCCTGGCCCTACGACGAGGAGAAATGGCTGGGCTACCTGGAGCCTGTACGACAGGAGTTTGCCGCCTTCGTGAACACCCTGGCCCGCTTCGAGCCGGTGCACCTGGTGCTGCACGACGAAGAATCCGAGCGGGACGCAAAAGAGCGGCTGACTGGCCCCATCCACTTCCACCGCATCCCCCACGACGACCTGTGGCTGCGCGACTCCGGGGCGATTTTTGTAACCCGTACCCCCCCATCGGGGCCGGTTGAGGTGGCCGCCGTCAGCTGGGAGTTCAACGGCTGGGGCGGGAAGTACCCAGCCCAGCAGGACAACCAGATGCCCTTGCAGATGGCCCGCATCCTGGACATGGGGCTGTTCGAGGCGGGCATCGTGATGGAGGGGGGGAGCCTCGAGGTCAACGGCCAGGGGGTGGGCCTCACCACCCGGCAGTGCCTGCTCTCGCCGGCGCGCAACCCCGGCCTCGACGAGGAGGTGCTCGAGGGCTACCTGCAACAGTTTCTGGGCATCGAGCACCTGATCTGGCTGGGCAACGGCCTCGAGGGCGACCACACCGACGGGCACATCGACACCCTGACCCGCTTCACCTCGCCCACCACCATCGTGACGGCGGTCTGCCCGGATCCCGACGACCCCAACCACCGCCCCCTGCAGGAGAACCTGGAAATCCTGCGAAGCCTGGGGGGTTTTCGCATCGTGGAGCTGCCCCTCCCCCAAAACCCGCTCTGGCTGGATAGCGAGACCCGCCTCCCCCTCACCTACGCCAACTTCTACATCGCCAACGGCGCCGTGCTGGTACCCATCTACGGCGACCCCCACGACGAACAGGCCCTGGAAATCCTGCGCCCGCTCTTCCCCGGCCGCGAGGTGATCGGCCTCCAAAGCCGCTACCTGATTACCGGCGGGGGCAGCTTCCACTGTGTCACCCAGCAGCAGCCCGCCGGTGCCATCTGGCCGGGCCCCAAACGCTAGAGGAGCCGCCATGACCAAGCTAGCCGTTGTTCAGATGTCCATGACCGCCGACCGCGAGCAGAACGTGGCCAAGGCCACCCAGATGGTGCGCCAAGCCGCCGCCCAGGGCGCACAGATCGTGCTGCTGCCCGAGCTTTTCGAGAATCTCTACTTCTGCCAGGTCGAGCGGGAAAGGTTCTTTGCCCTGGCCCACCCGGTCGAGCATCATCCTTTTCTGCCGCACTTCCAGCAGCTGGCCCGGGAGCTACAGGTGGTGCTGCCCATCTCGTTTTTCGAAAAGGCGGGGCAGGCCTACTTCAACAGCCTGGCCCTGATTGACGCCTCGGGGGAGGTGCTGGGGGTTTACCGCAAGTCGCACATCCCCGACGGCCCCGGCTACGAGGAAAAATACTACTTCAACCCCGGCGACACCGGCTTCAAGACCTTTCCCACGCGCTTCGGCCACGTGGGGGCCGGCATCTGCTGGGACCAGTGGTTCCCCGAGTGCGCCCGCAGCATGGCCCTGCTGGGGGCCGAGATTCTGCTCTACCCCACGGCCATCGGCTCCGAGCCGGCCGAGGCGGGCGGGATCGACACCAAAGACATGTGGCAGCGGGCCATGATCGGCCATGCGGTTGCAAACCTCTGCTACCTGGCGGCGGCCAACCGGGTGGGCACCGAGGTGGTGGGGGGCCAGACCCAGACCTACTACGGCTCCTCCTTCATCGCCGACTACATGGGCAACAAACTGGCCGAGGCCGGCCGCAGCGAAGAGATCATCCTGCTGGCCGAGCTCAACCTGGAGGAAGCCCGCGCTTTCCGGGCCGGTTTTGGCTTCTTCCGCGACCGTCGGCCCGAGCTGTACGGCCCCCTCCTGACCCTGGACGGCAAAACCCGCGCCCCCCGGTCTTGACGCCTGGCACCTAGCGGATTAACCGCAGGCCGGTGAAAACCGTGTCGTCGAAGCTCATCACCCCGAGCCCGTGATGCTCGGCATGGGCGGCGATCAGGAAGTCGGCCAGGGTTCTTCGCGGGAGCCCGCCCTTGCGCCTACTGTCCAAAGCCCCTACCCGCCGCTTCCCACACCGCGGGCGGCATCTCCCAGAGGGTAGATATCTGGGCTTTCTGCAGGAAAAGTTGGATGCCCGGCGCATCGCTCGAGGCCATCAGCTCGGCGTGTACCACCGGCGAGAGAACCAGCGCCCCATACTTTTTCAGGAGCTGCCGGGCGCGGTCGTGGTGGACACCCGCCTTGTTGAGCGCCGAAAATATCACGTTGGTGTCCAGGCTAATCATCCAGGCTCCGCATCTCCCGCACGTACCGAACGGCATCATCGTGGGTCTCGGCGCGTAGCGCGGCGAAGTCGTGCTCGGCAAGCACCTCGTCGAGCACCTTGGACAGGTCGGGGCGGATCACCCAGATCTCCAGACGCCCCTCCTTGACCACATACTCCACGCGGTCGCCCGGCTTGATGCCCAGCGCCTTGCGGACTTCTACCGGTAGAGTAAGTTGATATTTTCCACTCACCAGTCCTTGCGCCATAAACTTACCGTAACAGAAAGCAATCGAGGGGTGGGCTCCTCTCAGGCTTCCAGCGGCCCCACAACAAGCTGGCTTTGGATAAACTTTAGGACATGTTTCACGGCAAAGTGGTACTGGTCACCGGCGCAGCCCGGGGCATTGGACGGGCCATCGCCGAGGCTTTTGCACAGGAGCGGGCTCTTCTGGTTCTGTGCGACGTGCGGCCCGAGGGCCTCGAGGTAGCCAAGCGCCTGGGGGGCCTGTTCGTCTACGCCGACCTGGCCCAGCCCGAGCACCGCGAGCGTTTGGTCGAGCAGGCGGTCAAGCAGTGGGGCGGGGTGCACGTCCTGGTCAACAATGCGGCCATCGCACCCCCCGGTTCGGCGCTCAAGGTGGGGCTGGCCGACTGGCGGCAGGCCCTGGAGGTCAACCTGACCGCCCCCATGCACCTCTCGGCGCTGGCCGCGCGGGAGATGGTCAAAAACGGTGGGGGTGCGATTGTGAACGTGGCCAGCGTGCAGGGTCTGTTCGCCGAGCAAAACAACGCGGCCTACAACGCCTCCAAAGGGGGTCTGGTCAACCTGACCCGCTCCTTGGCGCTCGACCTGGCCCCCATGAAGATCCGGGTCAATGCGGTGGCCCCTGGAGCCATCGCTACCGAAAACGTGCTGGAGGCCATCCAGATGTCCCCGCACCCCGAACTCACCCGGCAGGACTGGGAAGACCTGCACGCCCTGCGCCGCTTAGGCCGGCCCGAGGAGGTGGCCCAGGCCGTGGTGTTTTTGGCCTCCGAAAAAGCCAGCTTTATCACCGGGGCGATCCTGCCGGTGGACGGCGGCATGACCGCCAGCTTTATGATGGCGGGCCGGCCCGTCTAAAGCCTCACTCCTGGTGCAGGAGCAGCTCCCCGCTGGGCTTCTCGCCCTCGGTGCCCCGGACGTTGGCCCAGTGTTTGAGCAATTGGTCGCGGGCATCCAGAACGGCCTGCTGGATGCGGCTCAGCTCGGTGCGGGAAAAACCGTTGTTGGACTGCAAGGCCAGCGGCTGGAGCGAGAACTTGGCGACGTGTCCCTCATGCTTGACGCAGATGTAGGGGGGCTCGAGGTTATAGCCCGAGTTGACGTAAAAGCGATACTGTCCCGAACGGTGAATGGTTATCATACAGGCCTGGCTCCTCCCTTAATGTGATAAATAACCGTAAATAGCAAGGACGACGTAACGCCATGGTAACAGAAAGAAACCCCGCTGGCATGAGATGGTGTTAATCTCCGTCGGGGCCTGTTGCTTCCGAGGTAAACGGAGTTCTCCCCCCTACGGCTTCGGGCGGCCTCAGTACGGAGGACAGGCCGACTAGCGGCTAAACGACCAGGAGAGCACCTGGCCCCCGCGGTAGGGCATCACTCCATGAAAAGGCCGTGGATCGGCATCGAAGACCAGCGGCAAGAAGTACCGGTCGCCCGGCCACATGGGCAGCTCCTGGCGCAGAATTTTTTGGATGGGTACCCAGTGCAGCTCGCCTTCGCCATTGGCTGCATGGGGGCTGCCTGTCCATTCTGTAATCAGAAAAATGAAGCCGAACCAGTCCTCGCCCTGCCGGCCAAACCCCGGCCAGGAGATGGTGCCGCGCAGGTGGAGTTGTAGTGCGGTGAGGCCGGATTCTTCCAGGATTTCCCGCCGCATGCCCGCCACCACGTCTTCGTGGGGCTCGAGCTTGCCGCCCAGGCCGTTGTATAGGCCATAGGCCGGATCCTGAGACCGGGCGTTGCGGTACACCAGCAGCACCTCCTGTCTGTCCGGCGACAGCACGAAGCCCAGGGTAGCCAGGATGGGGGTATAGGGCATGGGGAGGCGACCGCGACTACGCGCCTTTCCAAAGAATGCGCCCGCAGGAGGGGCAGCGCACCACCTTGCTGGCCTGGTGAACCTGCTGGGCCACGTGCATGGGGAGCTGCACATTGCAGGCGGTGCAGCGGTAGCCACTACCAGCTTTAGCCATTTTGGTCAGACCGGTGCCCTTGCGGGCCCGTCGGATGGACTCGTACTCCTTAACAATGGCAGTGGGGATGGTGGCCGCTAACTGGTCGCGGCTGACCTTTTTGGCCTGGTACTCGGCCTCGAGGGCGTCCACCCGCGCCTGGTTGGCTGTCTCCAGGGCCTCGAGCTTGGGTCGGGCTTCCTCTACCTGGGCTTTGACCTGGGCCAGTTCCGCCTCCAGCTTCTCGATCTGCTCGAGCAGCGGCATAATCTGACCGACGATATCCTTGTTGTTGCCCTCGAGGTCTTCAATCAGGCCCGACAACTGGCGAATCTGCTCGCCGTACTGGGTCTGCTCTTTAGCCCCGGTGGCCTGGGCCTGGGCTGCCTTGGCTTTTTCGCGCTTGCTTTTGAGGTCTTGCAGCTCGAGGTCGAGCTTGTTATAGGCCAGGCGCACCTCGCGCAGCTGCTCTTGCAAATCGCCCAGAGAAATTTCCAGTTTCCTGAAGTGCTCACGGGCCTGGGCCAGCTCATCGGGAACGCGGGACTGATCTTCGCGAATCTGGTCAAGCTCGAGGTCGCGTTCCTGTAAACGGTTCAACTCGGCCAGCGGGTCACTCACACCTATAGTCTAACACCGCCCAGCGGGCCATGGGGTCAGACTGTTCCCAGCTTGGCCTCATCGGCCAGGTCAGGTGTTTCTTCTTCTGCCTTCTGGGCTTTTTTACCCTTGCCTGGCTTGCGATCCAGCTTGCGCACCTCTTCAATAAAGTTCTCCAGGCTGTCAAACTCGCGGTAAACCGAGGCGAAACGAATGTAGGCCACCGGATCGAGCTCCTTCAGGAAGGCCAGCGAACGCAGCCCGATCTCCTCGGAGGTAATTTCCATCTCCTTGACGGTATCTTCGAAGCCGAAGGCAAACTCCTGCAACACCTCCGGATCGATGGGCCGTTTACGGGCGGCCAGGCTCAGGCCGCGCAAAAGTTTGTTGGGGTCGAAGGTCTCTTTACGCCCCGAGCGCTTGATGACCAGCAGCGGCTCCACCTGGGCCCGCTCATAGGTGGTGAAGCGACGCTTGCAGGCCGGGCACTCCCGGCGGCGGCGAATCACCGAGCCCTCGTCGGAAGGACGCGAGTCCAGCACGCGGCTATCGGGGTTCCCACAAAAAGGACAGTTCATAGGCCTTGCAATCCAGCCAGTGAGGTCGTCGGTGGCCTCATGGCAGCTCCCTCAGCAGATCGTAGATCTCTGGTTGGTGGGGGGGATCGGGCAGCAGAACCTCCAGGAGCTGGCCCCGCACCCCTTCTGAAACCATCGAGCCCAGCGCAACAGCCACCCGCACCAGGGAGCGGTCGTGCTCCTCACCCACCGGGTCGCGGCTGGGGATGACCCCGTTGACCCGCACGTTGGTGGGGAAGACCCGGGTGGCCCCTTCAATCAGGCCGGTCACCGCGCCGCGGATGGCGGCCACGTGGGGCTGTTCGCGCTGCAGGGGGGGGAGTACCAGGGTGACGAATCCACCCCCGCTCAAATAGCGCAGGCCCTGCTGCAGCACGTACAGGCTCGACTTTACATCGGCGTTGAGCAGATCGTACCACTCGGCCTCCAGCAGCTCTACAAAGGGGGTTTTGCTCTCAGCACTGGTCACGTGGACTATCCCATCCAGCATCCCAAAGAGCTCCTCGATTTTCTCGAAGGTGTTGATCACGTCCAGCACCACCGACATATCCCCCCGGATGGGAATGGCCGGGGCGCCGAGCTGCTCAACCTCGGAGGCGATGGCGGTTGCCATCTCCACGTCGGGATCTACCGTGATAACCGTGGCCCCGTTGCGGGCATAGGAACGGGCAATTGAGCGCCCGAAGCCCCGCCCCGCTCCGGTGACCATGACGATGCGCTGCTCCAAGCCTAGTAAATCTCGTGAAAATTCGACCATTGGTTTTCATCATAGCGCAAAAAGCCGTGTGGCGCGTAACGAACCTACCTATGTCTCAGTCGGCAGCCTGCGAGGTGGCAGCCTCGAGGCCCTGTGTTTCGAGGAATACCTTCACCAAATTTTGGTCGAGGTGCCCGCTCTGGGCGCTGCGCCAAAGCTCCCGGGCGGCTTGCTCCGGCGATAGGGCGGTTTTGTAAGGCCGGTGGGAGCAAAGGGCGTCGAAAACATCGCAGACCGCGAAAATACGGGCTGCCAAGGGGATATCTTCCCCGGCCAGGCCATCGGGGTAGCCCCGCCCGTCCCAGCGCTCGTGGTGGTGCCGCACAATCTGGCGCGCCGCCAGGGGTACAAAGGGCAGGTTGCGCACCAGGTCGTCCCCCAGATGGGTATGGGTTCGCATGGTGCAAAACTCCTCAGGGGTTAGCTTATCGGGCTTGAGCAGGATGGCATCGGAGAGAGCAAGCTTGCCCACATCGTGCAGGTAGGCCCCCCAGCGCAGGTCGCGCAGCTCGGCCTCACTCAGGCCCAGCGCCCGGCCTAGCTGCTCGACCAGGGCCGCAACCCGGTCGGTGTGCCCGGCGGTCTCGCGATCCCGCGCCTCCAGGGCCAGGCCGATGGCCCGCAAAGCCCCTTCGTAGGCGGTCTCGAGCTGCCGGGTGCGTTCCAGGCGCAGGAGCAAAGCCCCCAGAATCTGGGCAGCCCCCTCCAGCAACCGATCCTCCGCCGGGCCCCAGCCCGGGCCAGGTTCCAGCCGCATCAGGGCCAGGGCCACCTTCAGCTCGGGTTCATGAACCACCGTGCGCAGGTACAGGCCGCGTATACCCACCCTGGCATACGGCTTCAGCAAAGGGTGTGCGGCGGTATCGCCAACCCGAAATGCCTTTTCTATCGGGATTAGGTTGACCAAAGGGTGCTCGAGGGGCAGGGGCTTCTGCAAAAACTCCTTGGCCTCGGCCCCCAGATGGCCCGTCAGCCAGCGCAGGTGGTATCCATCCCGCTCCTGCACCCCCAAGGCGATCGCGTCGGCGTGACCCATCTGGCGAATTTTCTCCATCGCCGCAGGCAACAAGGCCGCATCGTTACCCCCCAGCATCTGTGAGAGTTCGAGCAGGGCGGTTTTTTCTGCGATTTCGGCCTCGAGGCTCTCAGCGGCCCGCACGCGCTCCAGGGCGTTGGCGGCGATGTTGCCGATGATTTGCAGCAAGCGCACGTCCCGCTCATGGTAAGCCCGCTCGCCGTTGCGCGCGGAGATCAGCACCCCCAGGGGCTGGCCCTGGGAGTTGAGCAGGGGTATCACCAGCTCCGAATAAGCCCCTGGGGGATGCCTGAACTGTCCGTAGGCCCGCTGATCGAGGTGGGCCTGTCCAGCCAGATGGGCGCGCGGGTCTCGATGGCCGCCCAGCCCAGGCCCCATCCCCTGGGCACAGGGGTGTCCTTGATCTCCAGAAACATACCGGCGGCTGCATAGCAGCGCTGCTGTTCACCATCGGGATCTAGCAGCAGCAGCGCGGCATGCTCGGAGTTCATCAAGCGGATGGTCTCGTACACCAGCCGCCTGGTGATCTCGCCGGTGCCCTTGAGTCCCCGCAAGGCCCCGCTCAGGGCTTCGATGACCTCGAGCTCGCGAACCCGGGCCTCGAGCTCGCTTTGCTGGCGGTGCACAGCCAAAAGCGCCCGAACCTGTTGGGCGTACTGCCGGGCCGCCTCGATCGATCGGTGGTCGAAGGCATGGTCGTGAAAAGCGTCGAGGTTGATCTCCGCCACCACCTCGTCGCCCAGCAGTATGGGCACACAGAGGCTCGAGCGGATCTGCTGGATGCGCTGGCGGCTGGCCTGGTTCAGGCGCTCGTAGAGCCGATAATTGGCCGCCTGGGTGGCCCAGATGCGCTGTAGGTCGGCGTGGTTGGCAATGCGGGGCTGCCCCCGGCGCCACTGTAAAGGGTCTCCATGCCAGGCCATCGCTTCGTGCACGCTGCTGCGCAGCCCCAAAACACCTTCGTCGAAGCCTTGCTGCGCCACAAAGACGAAATCGGCCCCCTGCCGCAGGCGGATGCTACCGGCCTGGGCACCGGGCACCACCTGCACGGCCGAGGCCAGGAGCCGCGACCATAGCTCTGCCTCCGAGCGGTGGGGCAGCGCCGCCACGGTATCGAGCAGGGCCGCGTACACCGACTCAATCGACGCGCTGCGCCGCTGGTGTTGCAGCGCCTCGAGGTAAAAAGCCAGCAGGGGCCCGGCCAATAGGGCCTGCAGCAAAAAACCCAGCAGCAGCCTGTCCAGCCCCTCCCGGGTTGCTGCAAAAAGCAGCCCGCTGTCGATCAGCACCAGCAGCGGGAGCGCCACAGCCAGGGCCCGGATGGGGGGCCTGGGGTAAAGCCAGCGCACCACCCCCCTGCCCAGCAAAAGCAGGCCCCGCCAGGTTCTGTGCCAGCGCGTTGGCTGGTCGAGCGCCATCAGCAGCAGCCCTACCTGCAAGGTAAAAAGGCTAAAGTAAAGCCCTGGAAACCAGGCGCTCGAGCAGACCAGCAGGCCCGCTGCCCCAAGAAGCGCGTAAAAAGGCGCATACCCCAAGCGCCCCCGATGGCTAAAAGCGACCACCAACCCGGTGGTTAAGAGGCTTGAGATGACCACCCCCCACATCCACACAGCGCGCCCAGCATATCCACCCAGCCCCCACCCGCGCAGGACATTTGCACCAAAAGAGGCCCCGCGGCGTTACGTGCGGCAGGGGCCTTTCTCTGCTACAGTGTCGGGTGGACGCAGTCGGGGCCACAGGGTTATTGGCTGTTCCAGGGCTTGTAGCTAAAGGAGGAATTGTTCAATGCAGGTTCGGCCTTTTTTGTTTTCGGCGGCCGATTATCAGGCCTACGCGGCGGTGCGCTGGGCGGCCCACCCCGAAAGTCCGCCCGACCTGGCCGGGCTGCAGCACCTCGACCGCACTCGAGCCCAGGGCGATGTGCTGGCGCGCTTTGTGGTTGAAGTGGCGGGAGAAGCCGTAGGGGTGCTGGAGTACGCCACCCCCTACTACGACCCCAGGCCGGGGGTGCTCGAGGTGCAGTACTACCTGCACCCCCACCACCAGGCCCTGGAAGGGCCCTTGTGGCAGTTTTTGCAGGGGCGCATCGCCCCACACCAGCCGCATGCGCTGCAGACCACGGTGCGGGAAGACTGGCCCCAGTACCGCTTTCTAACCGCCCAGGGCTTTGTCGAGGTGGAGCGCCGCTGGGACTCAGTGCTCGACCTGGCCCACTTCGACCCCAGCCCCCTGGCCCGCCCCCTGCCGCCCGGCCTCACCATCCAGCCCCTGAGCGCCCTGCCCTGGCAAGAGGAAGCCTTTCAGCGTGACCTGTATGCACTGGAAATCGAGTTGCTGGGAGATGTGCCCACCGCCGAGCCCATCACCCCCTGGCCCTTCGAGGTCTGGCAGGAGCGCAGCCTCAAAGGCCCCAACCTGCTGCCCGAGGGGTTCTTCGTGGCCCTCGAGGGCGCGCATCTGGTAGGGCTGACCATGCTCTTCAAGTCCCAGCGCCCCCAGACCCTGCAAACCGGCCTCACCGGGGTGCGCAAAAGCCACCGCCGACGGGGCCTGGCGCTGGCCCTCAAGCTGCGGGCAGCGGAATTCGCCCGGGCTTATGGGGCCCGGTACATCCGCACCTCCAACCACCAGAGCAACCGCCCCATGCTGGCCATCAACGAGGCGATGGGCTTCGTGAAAGAGCCGGCCAGGGTGCTGCTGCGCCTCAGTCCCGTACCCCCAAAACCCGGCCAGCCTGCTTTTGGCGGGTCTTCTGACCCGCAGCCCTAGCCCCGCATCCGAGGAATCCATGAAACCCAATCTTACGATCCGACCCTTTGAAGAACACGATTACCCGGCCATCGCTGAGGTACTGAAGGCGGCCTGGCCCGACGAGGCCCATAGCGTAGCCGGGCTGCGCGAGGGCGACCGCCACGCCCCGGAAATCAGGTGGGGGCGCTTTGTGGCCGAGCAGGATGGGCAGGTGGTGGGGGTGGCCCATTACACCCAGTTTGAGGGCATGTACCACCCCCAAAAGTTTGCGGTCTGGGTCACGGTACACCCGAGGTTTCGCAGCCAGGGAATCGGGAAAGCGCTGTACCGGCAGGCGATGGAGGCCCTAAAGCCCCACGACCCCATCTCGATTCTGAGCACCACCCGCGAAGACCAGCCCCAGGCCATGGCCTGGCTCAAAAAGCTGGGCTACGTGGAGAAGATGAGGTATTGGGAGTCGCGCCTTGATGTGCGGAACTTCGACCTCGCTTCCTGGGCCGGCAAAATCGAGGCAGTGGAGGCCGCCGGTTTCCAGCTCAGAAGCTTGAAGGAGCTGGAGGCCGACCCCCAGCACCGGCAGAGACTCTACGACCTCTGGCTCGAGGTTCGCCAGGATGTCCCCCGCCCTGGGGAGTTGAGCGAGGTGCGCTTCGAGGACTACTGCAAATGGATTTTCGAGAGCCAGTACTACCTGCCCGAGGGCCATTTCGTGGCCGTAGACCCCCACACCGGGCAGTACGCGGCCCTGAGCACCCTCTGGAAAACCGACGGCGACTATCTGCAAACCGGCCTGACCGGCACCCGCCGGGCCTACCGCCGCCAAGGCCTGGCCCTGGCCCTCAAGCTCAAGGCCATCCAGTTCGCTCAGACCATGGACATCCGGGAGATCCGCACCGGCAACGAGTCGAACAACCGGGC
>Ga0101945_1001128_pt1 | contig 30735 bp, 28 predicted proteins | sample DewCreD2012metaG_2_FD_75246 | JGI IMG/M metagenome (GOLD analysis project Ga0101945, IMG submission 75246) | Hot spring sediment bacterial and archeal communities from British Columbia, Canada, to study Microbial Dark Matter (Phase II) - Dewar... ... | reverse complement strand
GTTTCCCCTGAACGAGGAGCAGCCGGTGGACGAGAGCGTCCGCCTGCGATACCGCTACCTCGACCTGCGCCGTCCACGGATGACCCGTAACCTCATCCTCCGCCACCGGATAGCGCAGGCCATCCGCCGCGCGCTGGACACCAGGGGGTTCGTCGAAGTGGAGACCCCAATGCTGATCCGGTCCACGCCGGAGGGGGCGCGAGACTTCCTGGTTCCAAGCCGCCTGCAGCCCGGCCGATTCTACGTGCTTCCCCAGTCGCCGCAGCTGTTCAAACAGATCCTGATGGTGGCCGGACTGGACCGCTACTACCAGATCGTCCGCTGCTTCCGCGACGAGGACCTGCGCGCCGACCGCCAGCCCGAGTTCACCCAGGTGGACCTGGAGATGTCCTTCGCCGACGAGACCGCCGTCCTGGAGGTGACCGAAGGCGTACTGGCTGAGGCGATCGAGGAGGCCACCGGGATCTCGGTCCAGCGGCCGTTTCCGCGTCTGACCTACGCCGAGGCCATGCTGCGCTACGGGACGGACAAGCCGGACCTGCGCTTCGGCATGCTTATAGGCGACGTCTCGGACCTGTTTGCCGCAGCGGGACCAGACCCCCTGCGTGGGGCGCTGGCCTCCGGGGAGGTTGTCCGCGGCCTGGCGGTCCCCGGAGGGGCGGGCATGCCCCGGCGACAGGCAGAAGCCCTGGCGGAGTCGGCCAGAGGTGCCGGGGCTGCCGGAGCGGCCACCCTGGCCCTGGTAGAGGGGGGCGGGAGCGGCAGCCTCGGCGGGCAAGTGTCGGCCTCGCTGGCCGCCCGCCTGGCCGAGCGGCTGGGCGCCGCCGGAGGCGACCTGATGCTCTTCGCCTGGGGGCCGCCCCAGACGGTGGCGTCGGCCCTGGGGCGGGTGCGGCTGGCGGCGGCTCAGGCGGTCGGGCTGGTGCCGGCGGGCACATACCAGTTCTGCTGGGTGACGGAGTTTCCGCTCCTGGAGCCCAGCGTGGAGGGCCGGCTGGTGGCGGTCCACCACCCGTTCACGGCGCCGCTGGAGGCGGACCGGCCGCTGCTGGCCACCGAGCCGCTGGCCGTGCGGGCGCGCGCCTACGACCTGATTTTGAACGGGGTGGAGTTGGGGGGCGGCAGCATCCGCATCGCCGACCACGACCTGCAGCGAGAGGTCTTCGGCGCCATAGGGCTCGGCGAGGAGGAGGCCCAGGAGCGGTTTGGCTTCCTCCTGGAGGCCCTGCGCTACGGGGCCCCGCCCCACGGAGGCATCGCCCTGGGTTTCGACCGCCTGGTCATGCTCCTGGCGGGCGAGGAGACCATCCGTGAGGTGATCGCCTTCCCCAAGACGACCGCCGGGACCGACCTGATGACCGGGGCACCCACCCGGGTCGACCCCGAGCAACTGCGGGAGGTTCACATCGCCCTCCTCGAGGGAAAATGAGGCGGGGAGGGCTTCCTTGTCAGTCCGGGCGGGGGCGTGTACGATGGATATGAGCAGGGATCCCTGCCGTACGCGAGCGCGCCAGTAGTTCCGAGCCAACACTGCATGAACGGGAGCCCGGACGCTGGACGCGGATGACAGCCCCGAGGACCGGGCCACGGGCGCGGTTCTCGCAGGGAGTGTCAGAAACGGCCGGGAGGGCACCCACCTGTCGAGGACAGGTTCGGGAACTCCGGCGCCTTCGGTACGGCGGGGATTTGTCTAACTGTGTGCCGATGTCCCGAGGCTGTCGCTCCTGCCTGAGGCGACCGTGAGCCTCTTTTCCTCCGACCGTCTCCCCGCCGATGCGCCACTGGCGGCGCGGCTGCGACCGCGGACCCTGGAGGAGTTCGTGGGGCAGGAGCACATCGTCGGCCCGGGGACCTTTCTCCGCCGCGCCATCGAAACCGACGAGCTGGTCAGCCTGATCCTCTACGGGCCTCCGGGGACGGGGAAGACCTCCCTGGCGCACATCATCGCCCGGCTCACCCGCTCCCATTTCGAGCAGGTCAACGCCGTGACCGCGGGCGTGGCTGACCTGAAGCGCATCATCACCGAGGCGCTGGACCGCCGCGCCTACTACCAGATCAGGACCATCCTCTTCATCGACGAAATCCACCGCTTCAACAGGGCGCAGCAGGACGTCCTGCTGCCGGCGGTGGAGGACGGGACCATCATCCTCATCGGCGCGACCACCGAGAACCCATTCTTCGAGGTCAACGCCACCCTGGTCTCCCGCGCCCGTGTGCTTCAACTGGAGCCGCTGCGCGAGGAGGACCTGCGGACGATTGTGCAGCGGGCGCTGGCCGATCCCCGAGGGTTGGGCGAGCAGAGGGTCGTGCTGGAGGACGACGCCCTGGCCCACCTGGTGAACATCGCCAACGGGGACGCCCGGGTGGCGCTGAACGTGCTGGAGGCGGCCGTGACCGTCGCTCCGCAGGAGGCCGGCGGGGTACGGCGTGTCACCCTGGCTGCGGCGCGGGAGGCCAGCCAGCGGCGCGCCCTCCTCTACGACCGGGAGGGGGACCTCCACTACGACACCACCTCCGCCTTCATCAAGAGCCTGCGCGGAAGCGATCCCGACGCGGCCGTCTACTGGCTGGCCCGCATGCTTGCTTCCGGCGAAGACCCCCGCTTCATTGCCCGGCGCATGGTGGTGCACGCCGCCGAGGATGTGGGCATGGCCGACCCCATGGCCCTGGTGGTGGCCACCGCCGCCGCGCAGGCGGTGGAGTTCGTGGGACTGCCCGAGGCCCGCATTCCCATGACCGAGGCCGCCATCTACATCGCCACCGCCCCCAAGAGCAACTCCGTGGTCCAGGCCATCGGCGCGGCCATGAGGGACGTGGAGGAGGAGCGCGCCGACCCGGTGCCGCGCCACCTGCGCGACGCCAGCCACAGCCTGGCCGCCGCCCGCCTCGGCCACGGCCAGGGGTACAGGTACGCCCACGACTACCCGGGGCACTTCACTGAGCAGCAGTACCTGCCCGACAACCTGCGGGACCGCATCTACTACCAGCCGTCGACCTCCGGCCTGGAGAAGGAGATCCGCCGTCGCCTCCTGGCCTGGTGGAGGGGTATCAAGCGGTACGCCTTCTCCAAGCCGTAGGCCTTCCTCCGGCCGCCTCCTGTGAATCCAGCCGCCGGGGCGGCCCGGTCCGCCACACGCATGACGGCGGGAGTATAATCAGACGGTATGGCGCGCGTTGCCGTCGCCATGAGCGGCGGAGTGGACAGTGCAGTCGCTGCGGCCCTGCTGGTGGAACAGGGCCACGAGGTGGTGGGCCTGACCATGAACCTCTGGCCCCACTGGCTTCCCCCGGCGGATGAGGGCTTTCGGGTCTGTTGCGGAGCGGGCGCCATCGCCGACGCCAGGGCTGTGGCCCAGCGCCTGGGGATCCGTCACTACGTCCTGAACCTGCGTGCGGAGTTCGAGCGCGCGGTGATCGAGACGTTCTGTGACGAATACGCGCGGGGGCGGACCCCCAACCCCTGCATCGCCTGCAACCGGGCGGTGAAGTTCTCCTTGCTGCTGGGCAAGGTCCGGGCCATGGGGCTGGACCGCCTGGCCACCGGTCACTACGCCCGGGTGCGCCGCGACCCGCACAGCGGGCGTTACATGCTGCTGCGAGCCCGCGACGAGCAGAAGGACCAGTCCTACGTCCTCTACGCCCTGCAGCAGGAGCAGTTGCGCTGCCTGCTGTTCCCCGTCGGCGAGTTCACGAAGCCTCAGGTGCGGGAGGCAGCCCGCCGCCTGGGGCTGCCGGTGGCAGAGAAGCCGGACAGCCAGGAGATCTGCTTCGTGCCCCGCGGGCGCTACTGGCAGGTGGTGGCCCGCCGCCGTCTGGAGGCGGCGCGACCCGGCCCGATCCTCGACCGGCGGGGGCGACACCTCGGCACCCACGCGGGGCTCGGTCGGTTTACCATCGGACAGCGCCGCGGCCTGGGCGTGGCCGCCGGCCGGCCGCTGTACGTGGTGGACATAGACCCGGCGGCCAACGCCGTGGTCGTCGGGACCGAAGAGGAGCTGCTGGTGCGGGAGATTGTGGCGCGCGAGGTCAACTGGATCGGTGGGGAGGCCCCGCATGGCTCCCTGCGGGTTACGGCGCGCGTGCGCCATGCCGGGAGGGAGGCGCCGGCGACGGCGTGGGTGGACCGCACGGGAGGCCTGCACGTCCGGTTCGACCAGCCCCAGAGGGCGGCCGCACCTGGGCAGGCGGTCACCCTCTACGCCGGAGAGGTGGTGCTGGGCGGCGGCGTGATCGAGCGCGCGCGGCCCGACTGCGAGGAGCTCGCCGCCTCGTCCGAGGCGGCACTGACGGAGGTGGCCGATGGCATCTGAAGAGAGGCGGAATGCGGGGTTTGCTGCGGGTCTGCTGCTGGGCGCCGCGCTGGGGGCGGGTCTGGCTCTCCTGCTGACCTCCCGGGTCGACCGGGAGGCGCGGCAGCGTTTGCGGGAGCGCGGCACGCAACTGCGCGAGCGGGCGCGGGAACGGGCGGAGGAGGTGGCCGCCCGGGCGCGCGCTCGGGCTGAGGAGTTCCGCGACCGGGCCCGGGAGACGGTGGAGGACCTGCGGGAGAAGGCGGAGGAACTCCTGCGCCGGGGGCGTGAGGGGTTGGGCAGCGAGGAGGGTTCCTCCCTCGACGACTGAGCACGTCCGGGCGGCCGGAGCGGGTCTGGAAGGCGCGCTGCAGATCGTCCAGCGGCTGCGCGCCGCCGGTCACGGCGCTTACCTGGTCGGCGGGGCGGTCCGCGACCTGCTCATGGGCCGCCCGCCCCGCGACGTGGACATCGTCACCGACGCCCGGCCTGAGCAGGTGCGCTCCCTCTTTGCGCGCACCGTGGCCGTGGGCGCGGCCTTCGGAGTGGTACAGGTCTCCACAGACAGCGGGGTCTACGACGTCGCAACCTTCCGCCGCGAGGGCCCATACCTGGACGGGCGCCGCCCCTCCTTTGTGGAGTACGTCAGCCTGGAGGAGGACGTCTCCCGCCGGGACTTTACGGTCAACGCCATCCTCTACGACCCTCTGGGTGAGACGGTGATCGACCTGGTGGGCGGCCGCCAGGACTTGGCGGCGCGGTGCATCCGCACCGTGGGGGACCCGGAGGCGCGCTTCGCCGAGGACCACCTGCGCATGCTCCGCGCCATCCGCCTGGCCGCCGAGCTCGGCTTCGCTGTCGACGCAGAGACCTTCCGGGCCATCCAGCGGCGGGCCGGCGAGATCGCCCGGGTCAGCGGCGAGCGCATCCGCGACGAGCTCCTCCGGCTGCTGGTCAGTCCCGGGCGCGCCTCGGGGCTGGACCGGCTGCGGGAGAGCGGGCTGCTGGCGGTAATCCTGCCGGAGGTGGCGGCCTTGGAGGGCGTTGAGCAGCCCCCCGAGTTCCACCCCGAGGGAGACGTGTTCACCCATACCCGGCTGGCCCTGGCCCACCTGCACGACCCTTCGCCGGTACTGGCCCTGGCGGTGCTTCTGCACGACGTGGGCAAGCCCCCCACGTTTTGCCGCGCCGAGCGCATCCGCTTCGATGGGCATGACGAGGTGGGCGCACGGATGGCGGAGACCATCTGCCGCCGACTGCGCCTGAAGGGCGAGGATACCATACGGGTTGTGGACCTGGTACGGGAGCACCTGCGGGTGCGTACCCTGCCCTCCATGCGGCCGGCGAAGGCCAAGCGGTTCCTGGCGCGCCCCGACATCGCCGACCACCTGGAGCTGCACCGCGTGGACTGCCTGGCCAGTCACGGCGACCTGAGCCTGTGGCGGTGGGCCCAGCAGGCCCTGGCCCGGCTCAGCGAGGAGGAACGGAGGCCGCCCCGCCTCCTCAGCGGCCACGACCTCATCGCCCTCGGCTACCCTACTGGGCCGCGGTTCCGCCAGATCCTGGAAGCGGTGCGAGACGCACAGCTGGAGGGGACGGTTCGCACGCGGGAGGAGGCGCTGGCCCTGGTGGAGCAGCGGTTCCCCCGGGAGGGCGACCGGGATCCCGCGGAGGGCGGCAAGGAGATCGGGCCCGTAGGCGGAAGAAGGGAACCATGAGCGAACAGGAGGCGCTACGCATATTCTTCGTGGCCATGGCGGTAATGGTCGTCGTGGGGGCAATCCTGCCCACCCTGGCCCCCTGGCTGGTCGCCCTGCTGGACCGCACCGTTCTGAAGGAGGAGGAACACTCCGGCAAGCACTGACTCAGTCCGGGTCGTCCGCCTCCACCCCGGCCGGCGCGCCCAGCGGTGCGCCCTCCTCCCGACCGTCCCGGATCACGAACTCCTGCTCCAGGCTGCGCAGCCGCACCACGATGCCCCCGTACTCCAGCTCGGAGTAGGGCAGGGTGGCGGGCTGGAAGAACCCCTGCCGGCGCATCTCCATAGCCTTGGCCGCCACGCGGTCGCGCACGTGGTGCCAGAAGGGGTCGGCGAAGAGGTCGGCGGGTGTGCTGAGGATCCCGCTGTGCACGGAGAAGCCCAGCGCTGAGACCATGGGGACGCAGAAGAAGGTGGAAGCGGGCGTATTGATGGGCACCGGCATGAGCGGCAGGTTGTGGCTGCCCCGGGTGTCCCCGGCGACGAAGGCGCCCAGGGCGAAGGGGGGACCGAACTCCTCGGTGGCCGGGAAGATCTTCTGCACCCGGACGATGGCCACCGGGTCGTCCTTCCCCACGTAGCGGCCGGCGATGTTGCGCAGCCGCGAGGTGGCCACGGCCACGGCCTGCTCGTGCGGGTACTTGCGGGACCAGATGGACTCGATGACATACCGGTGCGTGTCCCGCAGCAACGCCGCGATATCGTAGAGGCGCTCGGGTGCCGGCAGGACGATGACCCGGTCACCCTCGGTGTGGTCCACATCCATGATGTGGAAGGTGAATCCGTCGTGCAGCGCCTCCGAGAGCAGGAGTCCCGACGAGTACATGGGGTCGGCAAAGGTCAGGTAGAGGGGGAGGTTGAAGGCCCCCGGCTCCGTCTTGTCCGCGGCGAAGACCACCACCGCCTCGTTGGGCCGCTCCTCGAACTCCATCTCGGCGGAGGCCGGACCCAGCCCCCGCACGTTGCCGGAGAAGGCGTCCTTCAGCAGGTCCTGCCCCGCACCGTAGAGCCCCTGGGCCTTGGCTTTCTCCGTCCCCTCGCGAAAAGCCGTCCAGGCCAGTTCGTGCACGCCGGCGTGCCCCACCCCGTGGGTGTGGGTCATGATCAGGGCGATGTCGTCGCCGGTGTGGCAGACGAAGGCATCGATGAGCACTGACCCCTTGGCGCGCTCCACCCGCTCCCGGACGATGGCCAGGACCTCGGGGCTGGGGAGCGTGTGGCCCCCGATGCTCCCGATGTCCGCCTTGATCACACTGAGGGTGATGCGCATGGCCTCCCCCTCCCTTCGTGGCCCGTCCATTACTCAGAGAGGCTGAATTTCATTGTACCCCACAGCCGGGACCGCAGCCACCGATGCCGGTCGGCGGGGGACTGCGGGGGCGCAGCACGGGCAGCAGTGGCGCAGGCGGCACCTGCGGCTCAGAGGAAATCCCGGTGGGAAGTCGAACAGACCGAAAGATGGCTGGGCGACTGCGGGTCAGCCGCCTTCAGGTGGAGCGGGAGGGGGGGCGCGTCCGCGTGGCCGTGGAGCTGGCGCGGGACGGCCGGACGGCGCACGGCTCCGCGGAGGCGGCGGAGGGCGAGCAGGCCGCTCTCTTCGCCGCCGCGGCTGCTGCCGTCTTTGCCCTGAACCAGTTCCTGCCCCAGCCCTGGCGCCTGCGCTGCGAGGCGGCGGTGCTGCAGCCGGTGGCCCAGCGCGAGGCGGTGATCGTCCAACTGCAACTGCGCTCCGAGGAGGTGGAAGAGCGACTCGTCGGCAGTGCCGTGACCGACCGCATCCCCGAGGAAGCGGCGGTGCGCGCCGTGCTCAACGCAGCAGAACGTCGGATGACACCCCTGCTGGACTGAGGGGTGTGTGCGGTCCGCCCGCGGGCCGGCGGGCGGCCGCCCAGGAGGCAAGGGTTGCACTCACCGATGCAGACGCGCGTGATCGCCCTGGTGAATCAGAAGGGCGGCTGCGGCAAGACCACCACGGCGGTTAACCTCAGCGCCTCGCTGGCGCTGTCCGGGCGCAAGACCCTCCTGGTCGACCTGGACCCCCAGGCCAACGCCACCATCAGCGTGGGCGTCGATCCCGCCCAGTTGACCAAGACTATCTACCACGTGCTGGTGGAGGGGGAGATGGGGGAGGGGCCCGCCGTCCGCCTGGAGGATGTGGTGCTGCAGACCAAGGTACCGCTGCTCGACCTGGCGCCTTCTTCCATCGACCTGGCGGCGGCGGAGCTGGAACTGGCCGCCCGCATCGGCCGCGAGAACGCCCTGCGCAAGCGGCTCAACCCTCTTGCCCCAGCCTACCGTTACGTGATCATCGACACCCCGCCGTCCCTGGGGCTGCTCACGCTGAACGCCCTGGTGGCCTGCGATGGCGTGATCATCCCCATTCAGACCCACTACTACGCCCTGGTGGGCATGCGCCAGCTCCTGCAGACCTTGAGAATGGTGCGGGAGGAGGTCGGCCACCAGGTGGAAATCGTCGGTGTGCTGCCCACCATGTACGATTCGCGCACCAACATCAGCAACGAGATCCTCCAGGGCATCCGCGAGCGCTTCGGCGACGCGGTCTTCCGGTCCACCATCAACTTCAACATCAAGCTGGTGGAGTCGTCGATGCAGGGTGTGCCGCTCTTCGTGACACAGCCTGCCTCCCGCGGTGCCCAGGACTACATGAACCTGGCCAAGGAGGTCATGGCCCATGAAGAGCGGGCGCGAGGAGCTGCGGCGCGGCGTTAGGGAGATCCTGGACGGCGCCTCGCAGGACCTGGAGTCGTTGCTTTCCACCCCGGCGGCCCCGCCATCCGAGCGGCGGCCGCACACCCCATCGACGGAGGCCCGTCCCGTGCTGCGGCTGGTGCGTGATCCCGCTCCGCCCGTTCCGGCGGCATCGATCCCCCCGCCCATTCCGGAGGCGGTCCTGCCGGAGATGCCGGCGGCTCTGCCGCGGAAGGGGGTCTGCCAGGCCTATTTCATGAACAAGCGGTGCTGGGAGGTGGCGGAGGCCTTCTGCAACACCGCCCTGCATGTATGCATGACCCGGGAGTGCCCCATCTACCACCTGTACAAGGAGGAGATGGAGCGGCGCTTCGCCGCCAAGTTCGCCCACTTCTGGTAAAGGCGCCTCCCCTCTGCTATTCCTGGTGCTGTGGCAGAGCGCGAGGCCCCGATCCGGGTCTTCATTGAGAGCCTGCGCGAGCACGTGGGGCAGACGGTGGAGCTGCGCGGGTGGCTGTACAACCGCCGCAGCTCTGGGGGAATCCACTTCCTCCTGGTGCGGGATGGCAGCGGCATGGTGCAGGCGGTGGTCAACGCCCGGGAGGTCGATGCGGCCACCTTCGCCCTCGCCGACCACCTGCCCCAGGAATCCAGCCTGATCCTCAGCGGGACGGTGCGCGCGGACAGACGCGCCCCCGGCGGCGTCGAGGTGAACGTCCACACCCTCACCGTCCTCCAGGAGGCGGCTCCCTACCCCATCACCCCCAAGGAGCACGGGGTGGAGTTCCTCATGGACCACCGACACCTCTGGCTGCGCAGCCAGCGGCAGCACGCCATCATGCGGGTGCGCGCGGAGGTGATCCGCTCCGCCACCGCCTACCTGGACGCGCAGGGATTCCTCCGGGTGGACGCACCCATCCTCACACCTGCGGCGGTGGAAGGGACGACCACGCTCTTCGAGACCGGGTACTTCGACCTGGGGAAGGCCTTCCTCACCCAGTCGGGGCAGCTGTACAACGAGGCGGCGGCTATGGCCTTCGGCCGCGTCTACTGCTACGGGCCCACCTTCCGGGCGGAGAAGAGCAAGACACGCCGCCACCTCACGGAGTTCTGGATGCTGGAGCCGGAGGTGGCCTACCTGGACCTGGAGGGTGCCATGGCGCTGGCGGAGGAGCTGGTCAGCGCCGTGGTGGGGCAGGTTCTGCAGACCCGGCAGCGGGAACTGAGGCTAGTGGGGCGCGACCTGGAGCCGCTGCTGCGGGTCCGCCCTCCCTTTCCCCGCATCACCTACGACGAAGCGCTGGCCATCCTGGATCGGGCCGGAAAGGCCATCCCATGGGGGGAAGACTTCGGCGGCGACGAGGAGACGGTGATTTCCTCCCACTTCGACCGGCCCGTCTTCGTGCACCGTTATCCGGCGGCCTGCAAGGCCTTCTACATGCAGCCCGACCCACTGCGGCCGGAGGTGGTGTTGGCCGCAGACCTGCTGGCACCCGAAGGATACGGGGAGATAATCGGCGGCGGACAGCGCATCCACGACCTGGCCCTGCTGGAGCGCCGCCTGGAGGAGCACAGCCTGCCGCGCGACGCCTACCGCTGGTACCTCGACCTGCGCCGCTACGGCACGGTGCCCCACGCGGGGTTCGGGTTGGGCATCGAGCGCACGGTGGCCTGGATCTGCGGGCTGGAGCACATCCGGGAAGCCATCCCCTTTCCTCGGACGATCAACCGCCTCTACCCGTAGGCAGGACGGGCGCTGACACCGGACGGCACCGCCCGCAGGCGGCCGCGGCCCTGCCGGTACGCTTGTCAGCAGCGTGGCCGCATGGTATAGTGCCATCGAGGCTAGGGCCCGAGGAGGTGTCGGGTCGCTTGCCGGGGGGAGTGGGTCACGGCCCGCTCTTTTTTTTGAGTAGGGGACGACGGTGCAGCGGCGGTCGGTGGTGGCCCAGGTGGAGGAGATCGCGCAGCCCATAGCCCGGCGGTTCGGGCTCGTCGTGGCCGACGTGGAACTGCTGGGAGAGGGCGGCCGCGCCGTCCTGCGGGTGGTGGTGGAGCCAACGGAGGAGGGCGCTTTGGGCGTTACGGTGGATGAGCTGGCTCGCGTCTCCGAGATGCTCTCCCGCCAGCTGGATCTGCGGGACCCGATCCCGCACCCCTACACCCTGGAGGTGAGCTCGCCGGGACTGGACCGGCCGCTGAAGAAGGATCAGGACTTCACCCGCTTCGCCGGTCGTCAGGTCGAGGTGTGGACGTTCGCACCCGTGGAGAACCAGCGGCACTTCAGGGGCCGGCTTCTGGGGCTGGAAGGCGGGGTCGTCCGGCTGGTGGTGGGTGAACGCGAGGTGGAGCTGCCCCGCCACCAGGTGAGCCGGGCGCGGCTGGTCGTGGACGAGGAGACCCTGAAACGCGATCTGGCTGGAGGAGGCACGGCCGGACCATGAATGCGGAGCTGATTCGGGCCCTGCAGCAGCTGGAGGAAGAGAAGGGCATCGGCAAGGATGTGATGTTCGAGGCCCTGGAAGCCGCGCTGCTCTCGGCCTACAAGAAGAACTTCGGCGGCGCCGCCCAGAACGTGCGCATCGAGATCGACCGCACCACCGGCGACATGCGCGTCTACCAGGTACGCACCGTGGTGGCGGAAGTGGTGGACCCGGCCAACGAGATCGCCCTGGCCGAGGTCCAGCAGTACGACCCCACTGCGGCGGTGGGGGACATGGTAGAGCTGGAGGTGACACCGCGGGACTTCGGGCGGATCGCCGCGCAGACTGCCAAGCAGGTCTGGGTGCAGCGGTTGCGGGAGGCGGAGCGGGAGCTGGTGTACAAGGAGTTCCGCGACCGGGAGGGCGACATCGTCACCGGGAACGTCCACCGCATCGAGCGGAAGAACGTATACCTGGATCTGGGACGGATCGAGGCGGTGCTGCCCCCGCCGGAGCAGATCCCCCGCGAATCCTACCGCCAGGGGGAGCGGGTGAAGGCGTACGTGGTCGAGGTGAGGCAGGGGACCCGCGGGCCGCAGATCGTGGTCTCGCGCACGCACCCCGGTCTGCTGAAGCGGCTCTTCGAGCTGGAGGTCCCCGAGATCTACGAGGGCATCGTGGAGATCAAGGCCATCGCCCGCGAGGCCGGGGCACGCAGCAAGATCGCCGTGGCCTCGCGGGACAAGAACGTGGACCCGGTGGGGGCCTGCGTCGGCCCCAAGGGATCGCGGGTGCAGGCTGTGGTGGACGAGCTGCGCGGGGAGAAGATCGACATCATTCCCTGGAACGCCGACGCGGCCCTCTTCGTGGCCGCGGCACTCAGCCCGGCCAAGGTGGTGCGGGTGGACGTCAACGAGGGGACCAAGACGGCGCAGGTGATCGTTCCCGACCACCAGCTCTCCCTGGCCATCGGGCGGGAGGGTCAGAACGCCCGCCTGGCTGCCAAGCTCACCGGCTGGCGCATCGATATCAAGAGCGAGACCCAGCTCAAGGAGCTGGAGGCGCAGAAGCTCTTCATCGACCTGCCGCCCGAGGAGATGGGGGTGGAGGCGCCGGCCGGGGTGGCGGTGGCGAATATGTCGGTCGCGGATGTGGCGCCAAGTGCCGCGGGAGAGCCCGTGGCCTCTCCTGCGGCCCCGGCGGAGTTATCTGCCGACGGCGGGCAGGGCGGTGCTGACGGGCCGGTGTCGGAGGTGAACCGGGAAGCCGCCGGGTAGCGGCGGCCGGGATCATGCCGCGAGTACGCCGAGTGCCCCAACGCATGTGCGTGGCCTGCCGCGAGACGCGGCCCAAACGGGAGATGGTGCGCGTGGTGCGCACGCCAGCAGGGGAGGTGCGGCTGGATCCCACGGGCAAGGCGGCGGGGCGCGGCGCCTACGTCGACCCCCGCGAGGCCTGCGTGGACCTGGCGCTGCGCGAGCGGCGCCTGCAGCAGGCACTGGAGGTGGAGATCCCACAGCACATCGGAGAGGAGCTGCGGGCGCTGCTGGGGCGGCCGGTGCCGCCCGCGCCCAAAGTCATTCGCCTGCCTGCGGGTAGGGCAAGGGGATAGGGCATGCGCGTCTACGAGCTGGCCAAGGAGCTGGGCCTGAGTAGCAAGGATCTCATGGCGCTGCTGCACCGGATGAAGGTCCCGGCGAAGACCCACTCCTCCTCCCTGGACGAGGCCACGGTGCGCCGGGTGCGGGAGCAGTCGGCCGCTGGCCGGGAGGCGCCCCCGGCCGCCCCCGTGCGGGCCGACGTCAAGACACCCACGGGGGAACGGATCATCTCCATCCGAAAGATCGCCCCTCCGCCGCCTGTCGAAGCTCCGGCGGCCCCTCTCGCGCAGGCGCAGCCTGCGCCCCCCGTGCAGGCCGCGAGGGAGACGGCGGTGGAGCCGACGGAGCAGCCCCCCCAGGTGCCGGCGGCGGTCACGCCTGCGCCTGCTGCTGCTCCTCCGCCTCCCGAACCTTCGACCCCTGCGCCGCCCGTCGTGGCGCCTCCGCCGCCGGCAGCGCCGGCCGCAACAGCACCTCCGCCCCCGGTGGCACCGCGGGCGCCGGTCAAACCGCCAGAGACCGCTCCGCCCATCCGCATCACCCCGGTCAAACCCCCTTCGCGGGAGGCGACACGGGAGGCCGCACGGGAGGTGGCTGCGCCCGGGGAGATTTCACAGATCTTCGAGCCGACCGACCGGGAGGCGCCACCGGTGGTGCCACCTCCGCGTCCGGCCAAACCACCTGAGCCCAAGCGCCCGGAGCGGCGCCTGCCGCCTCCCCCGCCCCCCCGCCGCTTCCACGCCGAGCGACGGACCCGCCGCGCCGAGCCCAGGCCAGCAGAGGTTGCGGAGCCCACCGCGGTCCTCCCCGCCGAGATCACCCTGGCCGGCGCGGTGGCCGTCGGTGACCTGGCTGCCCGCCTGGGGGTGGGGGTGGGCGAGGTGGTGCGCAAGCTCCTGGAGTTCGGCATCCTGGCCGGGGTGAACCAGGTGCTTAGCGAGGACGTGGCCGTGCGCACTGCGGAGGCGTTCGGCGTGGCTGTACGCAAGCCCGCCGCCGCTCAGGAGGTGGTGCAGCGCCGGGTGGTCCCGGCGAAGGAGGGAGCCACCCCCCGCGCCCCTGTCGTCACCGTGATGGGGCACGTGGACCACGGAAAGACCAGCCTGCTGGATGCCTTGCGCGCTACCGCAGTGGCAGCACAGGAGGTCGGCGGCATCACCCAGCATATCGGCGCATCCACGGTGCAGGTGGACGGACGGCGCATCGTCTTCATCGACACCCCCGGCCACGAGGCCTTCACCGCACTCAGAGCCCGCGGCGCGCAGGTTACCGACATCACCGTGCTGGTGGTCGCCGCGGATGACGGGGTGATGCCGCAGACTATAGAGGCGGTAAACCACGCGCGGGCCGCCGGTGTGCCCATCATCGTGGCCATCAACAAGGTGGATCTCCCCCAGGCGAACCCCGATCGGGTGAAGCAGCAGCTCTCCGACATAGGGCTGGTTCCCGAGCAGTGGGGCGGAGATACCGTCACGGTGGAGGTCTCCGCCCGCCAGGGGACGGGGTTGAAGGAGCTCCTGGAGATGATTCTCCTGGTGGCTGAACTGCACGACCTGCGCGCCAACCCCGACGGGCCCGCCCGCGGAGTCGTGTTGGAGACGCGGCTGGACCGCGGCCGCGGTCCGGTGGCCACCGTCCTGGTACAGGAGGGCACCCTTCGCGTCGGCGACGTGGTGGTCGCTGGCGAGACCTGGGGACGGGTGCGCGCGCTCCTCGACGAACGCGGGCAGCGCGTGGGTGCAGCCGGCCCGGCGACGCCGGTCGAGGTGCTGGGGCTGGAGTCCCTGCCCGGAGCCGGCGACGCCCTGGAGGTGGCGCGCGACGAGAAGCTCGCCCGGGCCACGGTTGCAGAGCGGCTGGAGCGACGGCGCACGGCCGAGGCCGGACCGCGCCCCGCCACCCTGGAAGAGCAGCTCGGCGGGGAGGCGCGCGAGCTGCGCCTGATCCTCAAGGCGGACGTGCACGGGTCGGTGGAGGCGCTGCAGCAGGCCCTGGCCCGCCTGGAAGTGCCCGACGTACGGGTGACCATCCTTCACTCCGCCGTGGGCCCCATCACCGAGTCCGATGTCATGCTGGCGGCGGCCAGTCGGGCCCTAGTGGTGGGGTTCAACGTCCGCCCCGAAGCGGCGGTGCGGCGCATGGCCGAGCAGGAGCGCGTGGAGATCCGCCTCTACCGCGTCATCTACGACCTCCTGGACGACTTGGCCGCCGTGGTGCGGGGCTTGCGTCCGCCCCAGGCGCGGGAGGTGGTGCTGGGCCAGGCGGAGGTGCGGCAGACCTTCAACGTGCCGCGCGTCGGCACCGTGGCGGGGTGCTACGTCACCAGCGGCCGGATCGTCCGCGGCGCCGCGGCACGCCTGCTGCGCGAAGGGACGGTCGTCTACCAGGGAGCTGTGGCTTCGCTGCGCCGCTTCAAAGACGACGTCCGCGAGGTGGCAGAAGGGTTCGAGTGCGGTATCGGCCTGGAGCGCTTCCAGGACATCAAGGTGGGCGACATCATCGAAGCCTACGAGATCCAGGAAGTCCCTGCGTGAGGCGGCCGGCCGGGCCCCCGGGCGGGATGCGGTGATCGTCGGGGTGCTGCGCGTGGAGCTGCGGCTGACAGATGCGCGCAGCCTGAAGGACAAGCGACGCATCGTGCAGAGCCTGCTGGACCGGGCTCGGCAGGAGTACCACGTGGCCGCCGCGGAGGTGGACCGACAGGAGAGCTGGCGGCAGGCCGCGTTGGGCTTCGCATGTGTCAGCGAGGCCGCGGAGCACGCCTCCCGGGTGCTCTCGCGCGTGGTCAGTCTGATCCAGCGGGAGACGAGGGTGGAAGTGGTCGACTACGCCATAGAGATCCTCTGAGGGCCATGGGCCTGCGACGGGAGAAACTCCAGGAGCTATTCAAAGCAGAGGCGAGCGCCATCCTGCTGCGGGAGCTGCGGGATCCGCGCATAGGCTTTGTCTCCGTCACCGAAGTGGAGCTGTCCAGGGACCTGCGCCACGCCAAGATCTTTGTCAGCGTCATGGGTGACCAGGAGGCGAAGCGGAGGACCATGGAGGCGCTGGACCGAGCAGCGGGTTACGTGCGCAGCGAGCTGGGGCGGCGCGTATCCCTGCGGCACACGCCGGAAGTCCTCTTCCGCCTGGACGAGTCCATCGAGCGGGGTACCCGCGTGGTCGCCCTTCTGCGCCGTGTGGCGGGGCAGGACGCGGCTGCGGGTGAGGCCCCCCGGGAGCCCGGTGGGTCCGCTGCGCCCGCCCAGTCGGACCATGACCGGACCTCGCGCACGGATCGCCGCAGCGCTCCGTAGCAGCGCCCGGGTCCTGCTGGTCACCCACGTCGCGCCCGACGGGGATGTGCTGGGCTCGACCCTGGCCTTGGCGTTGGCCTTGGAGGCGCTTGGGAAGACGGTAGTAGTGGCCAGTGAGGACGGCCTCCCGCCGGCCTTTGCCTTCCTCCCAGGGGCGGAGCGAGTCGTCCGCGAGCTTCCCCCGGACGCCGCCTTCGACGCAGCCGTCACAGTGGAGTGCAGCACCCCGGAGCGCTGCGGCCGGTTCGCGCCCGTCGTGCTGGCCGCGCCGCTGGTCATTGTCATCGACCATCACGAGAGCCACGTCCCCTACGGGCACCTCGAGGATTGGCAGCCCGATGCTGCCGCCGCTGCGGAGCAGGTCGCAGATCTGATCCGGGAGCTGGGCGTCCCGCTGAATGCAGCCATGGCCACGGCGCTGCTGGCGGGTCTGGTCACCGACACCGGCGTCTTCCGCTTCCCCACCGTGCATCCGGGCACGCTGCGTCTGGCGGCGCAGTTGATGGAAGCTGGGGCCCCATTGGGAGAGATCGTCGCCTTCGTGTACGAACGTCGCTCCCTGGCCTCCGTTCGCCTGCTGGGCTACGCGCTGCTGCGCGCCGCTCCCGCGGCGGAGGGGGCGATAGTATATACCACCCTGAGCGAGGCGCTTGTGCGGGCCGCCGGAGCCGAACCCGACGACAGCGCCGGGATCGTCGGCACCTTGCGTACGGTGCGTGGGGTACGGGTGGCCATCCTCTTCGAGGAAAGCGGGGGAGAAGTGCGGGTCAGCATCCGCGCACGGGACGGAGCCCGCGCCCACGTCATCGCCGAACGCTTCGGCGGGGGAGGCCACCCTGGAGCCGCAGGGTGCATCCTGCCCGGCCCGCTCGCCGAGGCGGTCCCAAGGGTCCTGGCTGCCGCGGAGGCCGAACTGCGGCGGGGGCCAGAGCTGGGGAGGCGCTAGCGTGGACGGAGTGCTCAACGTCCTCAAGCCCACGGGCATGACGTCTCACGACGTGGTGGATGTCATCCGCCGGTTGGTCGGGCAGCGCCGTGTGGGACACACCGGCACCCTCGACCCGGGGGCCGCCGGGGTCCTGGTGCTGGTCCTGGGGCAAGCCACCCGCGTCGCCGAGTTTCTCAGCGAGGCGGACAAGTCCTACCGCTTCGAGCTCACCTTCGGGATGGCCACCACGACGGGAGACGCGTTCGGCGAGATCACCTCCATCGCGGACGCCTCCAGCCTGAGCGAAGAGCAGCTCGCCGACGTCCTGCCGCAGTTCCTGGGCGAGATTGAGCAGCTCCCGCCCATGACCTCCGCCGTCAAGGTGGGCGGCGTCCCCCTCTACCGGCGCGCCCGCCGGGGGGAGACAGTCGCCGTCCAGCCGCGCCGGGTGCGCGTCTACCGCCTGCGGCTGTTGCGGTTCTGGCCAGGGAGGCGCCCTCGGGCGCTCCTGGACGTGGAGTGCGGCAAGGGGACCTATGTAAGGGCGCTGGCGCGCGACATCGGCCAGGTGGTGGGGGTCGGGGCCTACGCGTCGTTCATGCTGCGCCTGCGGGTAGGGGCTTTTCCCCTGGAGGCCAGCCGCACACTGGAGGAGCTCTCCGGGCTGCAGGCGGAGGGGCGGCTAGGGGAAGCGCTAGTGTCCATGGACGACGCCCTGGCAGACCTGCCGGCGGTCCAGCTCCTCCCGGCGCAGCGCCTTTCCGTGCAGGCCGGGCTTCCCCTCCCGCTGTTCCGCGTGCCGAACTGGCAACGCCTGCCGCGGGACGTGCCCATCAGGCTGCGTGACCGGAGCGGGTTGATCGCCCTGGCACGGGTAGAGGGAGGAAGCCTGCGGCCCTTCAAGGTACTGCGCGGCCGCTAGCAGGCTGGGATCGGGTTCCGATGGAGGTCTACTACGGACTGGATGCGGTCCCCCGTGGTGCCCGCCCCGTCCACCTGGCGCTGGGGATGTTTGACGGAGTACACCTGGGCCACCGCGCGGTCCTGGCCAGGACCCGTGAGGTCGCCCATGCCGCCGGGGGCCGCCACCTGGTCCTCACCTTCGAGCCCCACCCCCTGCGGATCGTAGCCCCGCCGCCCGAGCCCGTCCTGCTCACGACGGTCGAGGAGCGCCTGGAGCTGTTCGCCGCGGAGGGGATGGACGGGGCTGTGGTGGTCCGCTTCGACGAGGCCCTGCGCCGGACCCCTGCGGATCGATGGCTGGAGATCCTGGCCGAGATCGCCGGTGGCGGTGGGGTGGTCGTCAGCTCGACCTACACCTTTGGCAGGGACCGCCAGGGAACCGTGGAGCTGCTGCGGGGGGAGGGAAAGCGGCTGGGGTTCGGTGTGGCCGTTGTACCCCCGGTGCACATAGGAGGGGCGCTGGTGAGCAGCACCCTGATCCGCCGCTTGGTGCGGGCTGGAAGGCTGGAGGAGGCCAGGGTGTTCCTGGGCCGGCCGTACGCGGTCCGCGGCCGGGTCGTCCGGGGAGAGGGACGGGGACGAGCGCTTGGGTTTCCCACGGCCAACCTTGCCGTCCATCCGGACAAGGTGCTGCCGGGGAAGGGGATCTACGCCGCCTGGACCCGGCTTGGGGGGACGGTGGTGGCCGCGGCCGTGAGCGTGGGGACCAGGCCCACTTTCGGCCCGGGCGACCTGCTGGTCGAAGCCCATCTCCTGGATTTCGACGGCGACCTGTACGGGCGTGAGGTCGAACTCCTGTTCGAGACGAGGCTGCGGGATGAGGTGGCCTTCGGCGACATCCCCGACCTCATCCGGCAGATGGAAGCGGATGTAGCCCAGGTGCGTGCCCTTTTCGACCCCAAGACCCCCCCTATGCCCGGTGGGGCCGGTCATGCCGGATGAGGGTGAGTTTTGCCGCGGCCAGGGGCCTATGCTAGAATAACCGTGGCCCCGGCTGGGAGCGCCGATGCTCCGACGGCCTCTCGGCTGCGGGCGTTATGCATATATTGCCGCCCCTGCCACCCCGTGGAGGCCAGGGACCCGGCGGGGGATCGGAGGAGCACCCAGTGAGCCTCGACCGCGACAAGAAGCAGTCCGTCCTCGCCGAGCACCGCCGGCACGAAGGGGACACCGGGTCCCCCGAGGTGCAGATCGCGCTGCTCACTCAGCGGATCACCCTGCTGAGCGAGCACCTGAAGGTGCACAAGAAGGACTTCCACTCCCGCCGCGGGCTCCTCAAGATGGTGGGCAAGCGGCGCAGGCTGCTCGCCTACCTGGAGCGCTCCGATCCGGAGCGTTACCGGCGCATCGTGGAGAAGCTGGGGCTGCGGGGATGAGGGTCCCCGGGCAAGAAATCGGACGCGCAGACGGTCGGGCGGGGGACCCCCCGCTCCCGTCGTGTCAGGGGCGTTGTGCGCCCCCGACGCGCAGGAGGTCATCGGTCAATGGTCGTGTCCACACAACACCAGGTAGAGATTCAAGTCGGCGGCCGCAGCCTGACCTTTGAAACCGGGTTGTTGGCCCGGCAGGCCGACGGTGCGGTGGTTGTACGCTACGGGGACAGCATGGTCCTGGTCACGGCCACCGCGTCGCCACAGCCGCGGGAGGGGGCCGACTTCTTCCCCCTGACCTGCGACTACGAGGAGAAGATGTATGCGGCCGGGAAGATCCCCGGCGGCTTCTTCAAGCGAGAGGGGAGGCCGGGCGAATCCGCAGTGCTCACCGCCCGGCTGATGGACCGTCCCATCCGCCCCCTCTTTCCTCAGGGTTTCCGCAACGACGTCCAGGTCATCGCCACCGTGCTGTCCACCGATCAGGAGAACGACCCGGCCATCTTGGCCGTCAACGGCGCCTCCGCCGCTCTGATGGTTTCCGGGCTGCCATTCGAGGGCCCGGTGGGGGCGGTGCGCGTGGGGTTGATCGACGGTAAGTTCGTGATCAACCCCACCCTGCGGCAGATCGAGGAGCAGAGCCGCTTGGACCTGGTGGTGGCGGGGACCGCGGACGCCATCATCATGGTGGAGGCCGGGGCCAAGGAGGTGCCCGAAGAGCAGATCTTGGCCGCTTTCGATGTGGCGCACGCCGAGATCCGCCGCATTGTGGAGATCCAGCAGCGCTTGGTGGAGATGGTGGGCAAGCCGAGGCGCGAGGTCGCCCTGGCCGCGCCCGACCCTGCCCTGGAGGCGGCGGTGCGGGAGGCCGCGCTGCCGCTGATCGCCCAGGCCCTGGCCCAACCGGAAAAGCTGGCCCGGGAGGAGGCGCTGCGTGACGTACAGGAGACGGTCGCCGCCCAGCTCGCCGAGCGGTCACCGGAGACGTTCGCAGAGCGGGCGGGGGAGGTGGGCGACCTGGTGTACGCCCTGACCAGGGCGGAGGTGCGCCGGCGCATCCTCGAGGAAGGACGGCGCCCCGACGGCCGGGGACCCACGGACATCCGTCCCCTGACCATCAAGGTGGGCCTGCTGCCGCGGGCCCACGGGTCGGGGCTCTTCCAGCGGGGGCAGACCCAGGTGCTCACGGTGGCCACGCTGGGCACCGGAGAGGACGAGCAGCTGCTGGACAACTTGGGCATCATCGAGCGCAAGCGCTTCATGCACCACTATTACTTCCCGCCGTTCTCCGTGGGCGAGGTCCGACCGCTGCGCGGTCCGGGAAGGCGGGAGATCGGCCACGGCGCCCTGGCGGAACGCGCTCTGGCCTGGGCCATCCCGCCGGAGGAGGTCTTCCCCTACACGATCCGCTTGGTCTCCGAGGTGCTGGAGTCCAACGGCTCCACCTCCATGGCCTCGGTCTGTGGGTCCACCCTGGCGCTGATGGATGCCGGCGTCCCCATCAAGGCCGCCGTCGCCGGAATCGCCATGGGGCTGGTCACGGACGCCTCCGGCCGCGCCGCCATCCTCACGGACATCCTGGGGATGGAGGACCAGATGGGCGACATGGACTTCAAGGTGGCCGGCACGCGGGATGGGGTGACGGCGCTTCAGATGGACATCAAGATCAAGGGGCTTTCCCGGGAGCTGCTGGCTCGGGCGCTGGCGCAGGCGCGTGAGGCCCGCTTGTTGATCCTGGAGCGGATGCTGGAGGTCATCCCTGCGCCGCGGACCACACTCTCCCCCTACGCGCCGCGCATCCTGACCATCGAGATCAACCCGGAGAAGATCCGCGAGGTGATCGGCCCCGGCGGCAAGGTGATCAACAAGATCACCGCCGAGACAGGCGCCAAGATCGACATCGAGCAGGACGGCAAGGTGCACATCGCCTCCGTGGACGAGCAGGCGGCGCGCCGCGCGATGCAGATGATCGAGGAGATCGTGCGCGAGGTACGCGTGGGAGAGATGTACCTGGGCCGGGTGACGCGCTTGATGAACTTTGGCGTCTTTGTGGAGGTCCTGCCCGGGAAGGAAGGCCTTGTGCACATCTCCGAACTGGCCGACGGCCGGGTGGGCCGGGTGGAGGATGTGGTCAAGGTCGGAGACGAGCTGCTGGTCAAGGTCAAGGAGATTGACAACCTGGGGCGGATCAACCTGACCCGCCGCGGCGTGAGCAAGACCGGCGCGGAGGGAGAACCCGTCGGCGAGCTGCAGCTGGCGGCACCTAGGGAACGTGCGGGTGGACCGCGGCGGCGCCGCCGCGGAGGCCGCGGATCCGGCGGGGGCAGGCCGGAAGGCGCTCCCGGCGCTCCGAGAAGGCCCGGGGGACGGCCGGGCGGCGGACGGGGACCTGCCTCCGGTCAGGGCGAGAGGTCGGGCGGAGGCGCGCCCGGGGCGTAGGATGGTGGTACCCTCGACGGGCGGACAGGCTTCCGCTCGCGGGGCCCATGGGTAGGAGGCGATGGCCACGGCCAGCGAGGCGGTGGAGCAGTCGGTGCTGCCCAACGGCATCCAGGTCCTAACGGAACGGATGCCCCAGGTGCGCACGGCCGCCATGGGTATTTGGATCGGCGCCGGCTCCCGCTGTGAGCAGGACGCGGAGGCAGGCATCTCGCACTTCCTGGAGCACATGTTCTTCAAGGGGACGCATACCCGCACAGCGCTGGAGATCGCCCAGGCCGCCGACGCCATCGGGGCCCAGCTAAACGCCTTCACCGACCGCGAGGCCACCGTGCTGTATGCCAAAGCGCTCTCGCAGCACTTGCCGCAGGTGTGCGAGCTGATGGCTGACATGCTGCTGCGTGCGGCGCTGGACCCCGAGGCGCTGGAGCGGGAGCGCCAGGTGATCCTGGAAGAGATCAAGATGTACGAGGACTCCCCCGACGAGCTGGTGCAGGACCTCTTCGCTCAGACCATCTGGAACGGCCACCCTCTGGGGCGGCCGGTGATCGGCTATGTGGAGACGGTTCGCCGGCTGGCGCGCGACGACTTCCTCGCCTACCGGGAGCGCCGCTACCGTCCCAACAACGTCCTCGTCGCCGCGGCCGGAGATGTGACCCACGCCCAGGTAGTGGAACTGGTGGCCGCCGAGCTGGGCGGGTGGGAGGGGGCAGCGCCGCCCATGCCCCTGGAAGTGCCCGTGGCACGGCCGGACATCGCCCTGCGCCCCAAGGAGACCGAGCAGGTGCACTTGACACTGGGGGTGCGGGGACTGCCGGCTGCGGACGACAGGCGGCACGTCCTGGCCATCCTGGACAACATCCTGGGCGGGGGGATGAGCAGCCGTCTCTTTCAGGAGATCCGGGAGAAGCGTGGCCTAGTTTACACCATCACCTCCTACCATACCGCCTACCGGGAGGGTGGCCTGCTGGTCATCTACGGAGCGATGAGCCCCTCGGCCGCGCCCGAGGTGACGGCGCTCATCCTGAAGGAGATCGAGAAGATCAAGGAGGGGATCTCTGCGGCGGAGTTGCAGAGGGCGAAGGAGTCGTACAAGGGGGCGGTGATGCTCTCCCTGGAGTCTACCGGTAGCCGGATGTACCGCTTGGCCCGCTCCCAGATCTACTACGGGCGGCAGATCTCCCTGGACGAGTTCCTGGCGCGCATCGACGCCGTCACCGCCGACCAGGTGGCGGCCATGGCGCAGGAGGTCCTGGTGCCGCAGCGCATGGCCATGGCGGCCATCGGTCCCTTCCGCGACGACGGCCGGCTGGCCGGCGTCCTTCGAGAGGCTTTCCGCGCCGAGGGGGCGGCCGTCGTCTAGGGCCGTGGGCACCATCCGTGTCATCGTCAGCGGTGCGGCCGGGAGGATGGGCCGTGCCGCGGTGCGCGCCATCAGCGCGCAGCCCGACCTGCAGGTGGTCGGCGCGCTGGGGCGCTCTCGCGCCCTGGGTGAGGACGCCGGGGTGGTGGCGGGAACGGGGGCGCTGGGTGTGACCATCGGCGCCGACCTGGACAGCCTGCTCGCCGGGACTTCGGCGGACGTCCTGGTGGAGTTCGCCCCCGGGGAAAGCGCGGTGGCTCATGCCCGCGCCGCCGTAGCCCGCGGGGTGCGACCCGTAGTGGGGGCCACGGGGCTGCCATCGGACGCAGTGGACGACTTGGCCGCCCTCTGCGGGCGCCACGGCCTGGGTGCGGTCATCGCGCCCAACTTCGCCCTCGGCGCGGTCCTGATGATGCGCTTCAGCCAGCAGGCGGCCCGCTACTTTCCCCACGCGGAAGTGATCGAGCTGCACCACGACCGCAAGCGGGACGCCCCCTCGGGGACCGCTGCCAAGACCGCCCAGGTGATCGCCCAGGCGCGAGGTGAGCCTCCCCCGCCGAGGGTGCAGGAGGAGGAAGCAGTCCCGGGAGCCCGCGGCGGGACGTTGGGCGGTGTCCGCGTGCACAGCGTCCGCCTCCCGGGCCTGGTCGCGCACCAGGAGGTCATCTTCGGCGGGGTGGGACAGGTCCTGACCATCCGCCACGACTCCCTCAGCGAAGACTCCTTCATGCCAGGCCTGCTCCTGGCCGTGCGGCGGGTGATGGAGCTGCGCGGCCTCGTGTACGGGCTGGAGCACCTCCTCGACCTCTAAGCCCGGCCCCTCTCCTGGCGGTACCGGAGGTGATGGCCCGCTATCTGGGACCATCGCTGCTCACCGTGGGGCAGACTCGGCAGCCAGCAAGGAACGCGCCCGAGGTGTAGCGAATCAGAGCTTGATATCGGGAGGAAGATCACCGCGATTGCGGGGATCAGTCAGGCGCACGTCGTGGCAGCGGACGGACTTCGCGTCGGGGTTGTAGGGGCGACGGGGATCGTCGGTCGGGAGATCGTACGGGTCCTGGTGCAGCGGCGCTTTCCGCTGTCTCGCCTCCGGCTCTTTGCCACGGCGCGCTCCGCAGGAAGGCACGTGCCCGCCGGTGACACCCAGGTAGAGATCGAGGAGGCATCCGCGGAGGCGCTGCGCGAGCAGGACCTGGTCCTCTTCGCCGGGGGCGACGACGCCAGCCGGCACTTTGCCTGGACGGTGGCGGAGGCCGGGGGTGTGGTGGTCGACAACTCCTCCACCTGGCGCCTGGACCCCCGGGTGCCGCTGGTCATCCCCGAGGTCAACCCGCACGCCCTGCGTGCCCACCAGGGCGTGGTGGCCAATCCCAACTGTACCGCCACCGTGCTGGTGCTGGCCCTGCACCCTCTGCACCGGGCCGCCGGCGTGCGCCGCGCGGTGGTGGCCACCTACCAGTCAGCCTCCGGCGGAGGGGCGGATACCATGCGGGCGCTGCTGGAGCAGACGCGGGCGCTCCTGGACGACCCGGAGGCGCTGGCAGCCGGCGACCTAGAACGCATCGAGGCCCTGGCCGGCACGCGGAACCCGCTGGCCTTCAACGTCACACCGCAGTGGAAGTGGGGGCCGGACGGCTACACGGAGGAGGAACTGAAGATCGTGGCCGAGACGCACAAGATCATGGAAGCGGACTTCCCCGTCCTGCCCACTACGGTGCGGGTGCCGGTGCTGGTGGGCCACATCGTGGCCGTGCACGTGGAGCTGGAGCACGCAGTGCCCCCGGATGAGGCGCGCCGCATCCTGGCGGCAAGCCCGGGAGTGGTGGTAGTGGACGCTCCGCAAGAGGAACAGTTCCCCACGCCGCTTGCAGCCGCGGGAGGGGATGCCATCCACGTTGGCCGGATTCGGCCCGACCCCTTCAACCCCTCCGGGCTGCTCTTTGTCGCCGCGGGAGACAACCTGCGCAAGGGGGCGGCGCTGAACGCGGTGCAGATCGCCGAGGCGCTGCTGGAACAGCGTCTCCTGCCGCGGGGGGCGCCAGCATCGTAGGTCGTAGCCCGGAGCGTGCCAGCCTGATGTCGGTCATCGTCCAGAAGTTCGGCGGGGTCCTGCTGGCCACACCCGAGGGGCGCCGCCAGGTCACCGCACAGGTGATGGCCACCCGCCAGTCGGGCCACCAGGTCGTGGTCGTCGCCTCGGCCATCGGGCGGGAAGGCGACCCCTACGCCACCGACACCCTCCTGGGCCTGGCCCAGCAGGTCGACCCCGACGTCTCCCCCCGCACCCTGGACCTGCTGCTCTCCTGCGGGGAGATCATCTCCACGGCCCTGCTGGCCCACACCCTGGAGCGCGCGGGCGTCCCTGCTGTGGCGCTGACAGGCTATCAGGCTGGCATCGAGACCACCGGCGACTTCGGCGAAGCGCGCATCTTGCGGGTCAACCCGGCGGCGGTGCGCCGCCACCTGGAGGCGGGACGCACCGCCGTGGTGGCCGGCTTCCAGGGGATCACCGCCGAGGGCGAGGTGACTACGCTGGGGCGGGGGGGCAGCGACACCACCGCGGTGGCGCTGGGGGCGGCGCTGGGTGCCGAACTGGTGGAGATCTACAAGGACGTGGACGGGGTGATGACCGCCGACCCCAAGGTGGTGCCCGACGGCCGCGTGATCCGGGAGATCTCCTACGATGAGGTCTCCCAGATGGCGGCGCTGGGCGCCAGGATCATACACCCCCGCGCGGCGGACATCGGCCGCGCTCACGGCGTGCGCGTGGTGATCAAGCAGCTAGGCTCGACGACTGGAGGGACTCTTTTGGTGCGCGGACCTGAACTGGGCGTTCCCATCAGCGACGGTCGCCCCGTCATCGCCCTGGCCCACCTCCCGGACGTGGCTCAGCTGCGGCTGCAGCGGCGGCCGGGGGAGGCGTTGGACCAGCCGCTGCGGGCCCTGCAGCGGCTGGCTGGGGAGGGCATCAGCATCGACCTGATCACCCTTATGCCGGATGTGCTGGCCTTCACGGTGAAGGAGGAGGTGCACGAGCGAGCCGCAAGCCTGCTGCGCAGCGAGGGATACGAGGTCGCTATCACCCGACCCTGCGCCAAGGTCTCCATCATCGGAGCAGGGATGCGGGGGGTTCCGGGGGTGATGGCCCGCGTGCTGCGGGCGCTACAGCGGGCGGAGGCGGAGGTGCTGCAGACTGCAGACTCACACACCACCATCTCCTGCCTGGTGCGGCGGGAGCAGATGGAGCGGGCGCTGCGGGCGCTGCACGACGAGTTCGGGCTGGGCGAGGAGGTTACCTCCGAACAGGAGACGCCAGGCTGAGCCTGGGTGGGGAGGGAGAGACGATGGCGCAGTTCGGTCACGTGATCACGGCCATGGCTACCCCCTTCGATCGGGAGGGGCGTGTGGACTACGGGCGGGCCGCCGAGCTGGCCCGCCTCCTGGCGGACCGCGGGTCGGAGAGCCTGGTGGTGGCGGGGACGACGGGGGAGTCGCCGACGCTCTCCGACGAAGAGAAGGTGGAGCTGTTCCGCACGGTCAAGCAGGCCGTCGGGGAGCGGGCGAAGGTGATCGCCGGAACCGGCACCTACGACACCGCTCACTCCACCCATCTCTCCCGGGAGGCGGAGCGGGCCGGGGTGGATGGCCTGCTGCTGGTCAACCCCTACTACAACCGGCCGTCGCAGGACGGGCTCTACGCCCACTTCCGCAAGGTGGCCGAATCCACGGCGCTGCCGGTCATCCTCTACAACATCCCGGGGCGCACAGGGGTGAACTGCCTGCCAGAGACGGTGGCCCGGCTGGCCCAGGTGCCCAACATCGTGGCGATCAAGGAGGCCAGTGGCAGCCTGGATCAGGCCTCCGAGGTACGCAAGCGCACCCCGCCGGACTTCCTCCTGTACTCGGGTGACGACAGCCTCACCCTGCCCATGCTGGCGGTGGGTGGGGTGGGCGTGGTCAGCGTGGCCAGCCACCTGGTGGGACAGGAGATCGGCGAGATGATCCGCGCCTTCTTCGCCGGGGAGGTGCGCCGGGCGCTGGAGATCCACCTGCGGCTGTGGCCGCTGTTCAAGGTGCTCTTCATCACCACCAATCCCGTGCCACTCAAGGCTGCGATGCGCCTGGCCGGATTCGACGTAGGCGTTCCCCGGCTGCCGCTGGTGGAGGCGACGCCCAGGGAACAGGAGCAGATCCGGGGCGTGCTGCAGGACCTGGCCCTGCTGCCGGTCGCCGTCTGAGCGCACGCCGGGCGGGCCGGTGGACGCGCCCGAGGCGGAACCTTCGGCTTCCACGAGGCGCCCGCGCCAGCAGGCACGGGCGCGAGCACTGGCGGCCCTTCACCGGGAGATCCAAAGCTGTGCCCGTTGCCCGCTCTGGCGCACCCGGCTGAACGCCGTCCCCGGCGAGGGGCCGGTGCACGCCGAGGTGGTGATCGTGGGTGAGGCTCCCGGGCGGCAGGAGGACGAGGAGGGAAGGCCCTTCGTCGGCGCCGCCGGCAGGGTGCTTGATGGACTGCTGGCGGCGGCGGGCCTGCGGCGGGACGAGGTCTACATCACCAACGTGGTCAAGTCTCATCCCACCGACCGCCGCGGCGGGCCCAACCGCGCGCCCCGCCGCAGCGAGGTCGCCGCCTGCCTCCCGTGGCTGCAACAGCAGCTGGCCATCATCCGGCCGCGGCTGGTGGTGACGCTGGGAGCGCACGCGCTGCAGGCCTTCCGGCCTGGAGAGACGATCGCCCGGGTGCACGGCCGACCGTTTCGGGCCGGAGGGGTGACGGTGCTTCCGTTGTACCATCCCGCGGTGGCGCTCTACGGGGTGCGGCTCGAGGTCCTGCGCCGGGACATCCGGCAGGTCCGCCGGCTCCTGGGGGCCCTGAGGACGGCGGAGGAAACGGCGGCAGAGGGTTAGGTGGTACCGCGGCATCCGCCGTACTGGGGTGCAGGGAGTGGCCCGGAACCGGCGAATGCCGTACAATCGAACGTGGTTTCGCCCAAGAGTCGCGCCCTTCGCCGGAGCAGCCGATGGTGCAGATGATCATCCTCGGGATCGTCCAGGGCCTCACCGAGTTCCTTCCGGTAAGCAGTTCCGCCCACCTGGTCTTCGCCGAGCACTTCCTGGGAATCCCGCGGCCCGGTGTGGTCTTGGAGGCGGTGCTGCACATGGGCACGGCGCTGGCGGCCGGGGTCCTCTTCTGGCCCGACCTGCGCCGGATCGGGCGGGCTTTCATGGGGCGGGGGTCGGCGGGTGCTGCGAGCAGCGACGCCTCGCCGGTTCCTCGGGGGCGGCCGGAGCAGGCGGTTGGGCCGGGAGGGTGGAGGGAGCAGGATCCGTACCTGCGCGTAGGCTGGCTGCTCCTCCTGGCCACGGCGATCACCGGCGCCATCGGCCTGGCCTTCGCCGGGCCGTTTGAGCGCATGTTCCACTCGGTGCGTGGTACGGCGGCCCAGCTCATCCTCACCGGGGTCATCCTCGTGCTGGCCCGGGAGCGCGGCCGGCGGACGGTGCCTCAGATGACGGTCGCAGCCGCCGCTGCCGTGGGCGTGGCGCAGGGCATCTCCATAGTCCCGGGCATCTCCCGCTCCGGCGTGACCATCGCGGCCGCCATGTGGGCGGGGATGAGCCGCGAGGAGGCCGCCCGCTTCTCCTTTTTGGCGGCCATCCCGGCGATCGCCGGTGCGGGCCTGTTCTCCCTGCGAGATCTCCCCGCTGCCGCCGGGCTGGGATACACGCCCGGCCAGCTGCTCGTAGGCTTTGCCGTCTCCGCGGTCTTCGGGGCAGCGGCCATCCGCTGGCTGCTCCAGGTCGTCCGCCGCGGCCGCCTGGCGGCCTTCGCCGCCTACTGCTGGGCGGTGGGGCTGGCCGTCCTCCTGAGCACCTTCCGCTAGGGCCGGAGATGGGGAGGCGACGCAAAGGAGCTCCATCGCGCCGTGCCGGCACCGGCCTGCTGCTCCTGGTCGCGGCGCTGGTCCTTGCCCTCAGCTTCCTGCCCCGGGCCACCGGCATCGCCCTCCTGCTGGGTCGGTGGCAGCGCCTGATCCTGGGGCAGGCCGCGGCCGCGCTGCCCGCGGCGCTGCTTCTGGGAGGGCTGGCGCTCTTGGCCCCCCGCGGACGGGTGCGATTCACGCCTCGGGCGCAGGGTCTTGCGCTCGCCAGCCTGACGGCCGTCGCCGCCTGGCACGGTAGGGTGCCCCCAGGCGCGGAGTTCGTGGCGGCGCGCGCGGGCGAGGGGACGGGGCTGGTGGGCGCGGCGCTTGTGTGGGCGGGGCGCGCCCTTGTGGGCGTTGCAGGGATGTGGGTGCTGGTCGCCCTGCTGGCCGCGGTCTCTCTCCTGCGGTTCTTCCAGGTGCCCCCGGCGCGGCTGGCGGAGGCGCTTATCAGGGTGGGAGAGAGGACAGCACGCGCGCTGCGTCGCGGAGCGCACCGGTCCGGCCGCAGGGGCTGGACGCTCGCGCGCGATGCCACCGCTGCCGCTGCATCTGCGGGACGCTGGGCCTTGGCCGCGGCGGGACGCGGTGTGGGCCGGGCGCGGACCACCGTATCCGGCTGGCTGGAAGCCCGCCGGCCGGTGGCGACGGGAGCAGGTGGCGCGCCCAAGGAGCCTTCTCTTCCGTCACCGGCAGCCCCTCCGCCCGCGCCCGCAGTCTCCCTCTCGCATGAGGCGTCCGTCGCCCCTGCAACCGTGCCCGCCGGGGTGGCCGCCGGGGGCGAGGCGGAGGCGCAGACGCCCCTAGCCGCGCGGCGCCGTCGGGCCAGGGAGCGCATCGTCCAGGAGTCCCTGCTGCCCGAGCCGCCGCAGACCTATGAGCTGCCGCCGCTGGCGCTGCTGGGCGAGCTGCCCAGAAACGCCCGCGGCCAACGCGCCGACCCCGCAGAGACGGCACGGGCGCTGGAGCACACGCTGGCCAGCTTCGCCGTGGAGGCGAAGGTCGTGCACTGGGAGCAGGGGCCGGTGGTCACGCGCTTCGAGGTGCAGCCCGCACCCGGGGTGAAGGTGCAGCGGATCGCCAGCCTGACCAGCGACATCGCCCTGCACCTGGCGGCGCCCAGCGTGCGCATCGAGGCGCCCATCCCGGGCAAGTCCGCGGTGGGCATCGAGGTCCCCAACCAGAAGAGCAGCCTGGTGCACATCAAGGAGATCCTCTCCTCGCCGGTCTTCCAGGCCGCCAAGGGGTCGCTGATCATGGCCCTGGGAAAGGACCTCGCCGGGCATCCCATCGTCGCCGACCTGACCGAGATGCCTCACCTGCTCATCGCCGGGGCGACCGGCTCCGGGAAGTCGGTGGCCCTCAACGCCATCATCGCCAGCTTCCTCTTCCGCTACACGCCGCACCACGTGCGCTTTGTCATGATCGACCCCAAGCGGATCGAGATGACCAACTACAACGAGATCCCGCACCTCCTGGTCCCTGTGGTGACCAACCCGCGGGCTGCCGCCGGGGCGCTGCGGGAGATGCTGCGGGTGATGGAGGAGCGGTTCACCCGCTTCGCCGAGACGGGCGTGCGCAACATCCAGGCCTACAACGCCCTGGGCGACGTGGTGCCGCTGCCCTTCATCGTCATCGTCATCGACGAGCTGGCAGACCTGATGATGGTGG
>Ga0101945_1001122_pt1 | contig 30859 bp, 30 predicted proteins | sample DewCreD2012metaG_2_FD_75246 | JGI IMG/M metagenome (GOLD analysis project Ga0101945, IMG submission 75246) | Hot spring sediment bacterial and archeal communities from British Columbia, Canada, to study Microbial Dark Matter (Phase II) - Dewar... ... | reverse complement strand
TCGGCGGGGCGGTGGACCCCGGGGAGGTGCCGGGCCTCGAGGACCTCCTGGCCCAGGCAGGGGTGGCCCGGGTGCCCTTGGCCCGCCGGGCGGTCTTCGTGGGCACCGCCTTTAGCCCCGCCCGCCCCCACCCCAAGCCCGAGGGGGTGGTGGTGCGCACCCTCTGGGGGGAGATCGCCTACCAGCTCGGGGGCGTGGAGGGCTACCGGATGCTGGAGGAGGAGGACCGCACGGGGGTAGCCCCGGGTTCCGATGTCCTCAAGGAGCTCTTTGACCGCTTCAGCCCGGCCCTGGTGCTCATAGACGAGTGGGTGGCCTTCCTGCGCAACCTCTACGGGGAGGAGGGCCTCCCCGCCGGGACCTTTGACCAGAACCTGACCTTCGCCCAGGCCTTGACCGAGGCGGCCAAGCGCAGCCCCCGCGCCTTGGTGGTGGCCTCCCTTCCCGCCTCCGACGCCGAGGTGGGGGGAGGAGGGGGGAGGGAGGCCCTCCTCCGGTTGCAGAACGTCTTCGGGAGGCTGGAGTCGGTGTGGCAGCCCGCTACCCAGGACGAAACCTACGAGATCGTGCGCCGCAGGCTCTTCCAGCCCCTTTCGGCGGAGGGCTACCGGGTGCGGGACGCCGTGGTGCGGGAGTACGTGCGCTACTACCGGGAGCACCGGGGGGAGTTCCCAAGCGAGGTCCTCGAGCCCCGCTACGAGGAGCGGATGCGCCTCGCCTACCCCATCCATCCGGAGCTCTTTGACCGGCTTTACGAGGACTGGGCCACCCTCGAGGGCTTCCAGCGCACCCGGGGGGTGCTCCGCCTCCTGGCCTCGGTGGTCTACACCCTCTGGGTCCGGGGGGACACCTCCCCCCTGATCCTGCCGGGGGGCCTTCCCCTGGACGCCGACGGCCCCCGCTACGAGCTCGTTCGCCACCTCTCCCGCCACCAGGAGGGGTTTGACCAGGTGATTGATTCAGACATAGACGGCCCCAACGCCAAGGCCTTCGCCCTGGAAAAGGAGCGCCCTTCCCTTGGCCGCCACCAGGCGGCCCGCCGGGCGGCCCGGGCGGTCTTTCTGGCCACCGCCCCCGCCGGGGCCGCCCCTACGGGCAAGCCCAGGGGGGTGGAGGGGGTCCGGGTCAAGCTGGGGGTGGCCCACCCCGGGGAGAGCCCGGCCCTCTTCACCGAGGCCCTGAAGGCCCTCTCCGAGCGCCTGGTCTACTTTCACGCCGAGGGGGACCGCTACTGGTTTGAGACCCGCCCGAGCCTCAACCGGATGGCCCAGGACCGGGCGGCGGCCGTATCGCGGGAGGAGGCCCTAATGGAACTGGAGGAGCGCCTGCGGGCCTGGGCCAAGGGGCGCCCCGCCCTCTTCCAGGGGGTGCACGCGGCCCCCGCGGGCTCGGGAGAGGTGGCGGACGAGCCCAGCCTGCGCCTTGTGGTCCTCTCTCCCCGGACCCCCTACGCCAAGGGGGGTTCGGAGGCGGAGCGGTGGGCCCGGGAGGTCCTGGAGGGGCGGGGCCGGGCCCCAAGGCGTTACCGCAACACCCTCCTCTTCCTCGCTCCCGAGGCCGTCCTGGTCCCCGACCTCGAGGAGGCGGCCCGCCAGTACCTGGCCTGGCGTTCCATTTGGGAAGACCGGGAGAGCCTGAACCTGGGGGCGGCGGACGTGCGCCAGGTGGAGAGCCGCCTTCGCCAGGCGGAGGACACCCTGAGGCTCCGCCTCGAGGAGGCCTACCGCCACCTCCTCGTCTTCCACCAGCCCGACCCCAAGGCTCCGGACCTGGAGGTGGACGCCCTCCGCCTCCTGGGGAGCGGCAACCCCTTGGAGCGGGCGGCCAGCAAGGCCCAGAACGAGGGGCTCGTCCTCGTGCGGTGGCACCCGGAGTTTCTGGGGGAGACCCTCGCCCGCTACGGGTTCTGGGAAGTGGCCGAGCCGAAAGGCGTCCTCCCCCTGAGGCGGCTTTGGGAAGACCTCGCCTCGTACCTCTACCTCCCCCGGTTGAAGGACGAAGGGGTGCTGCTCGCCACCGTGGCCCAGGGGGTTAAGGAGGGGCGGTTTGGTTACGCCGAGAGGCTGGAGGGCGGGGTTCCCAAGGGGGTGGTCCTCGGAGAGGAGGTGGCCCCCTCCCTGGGGGGTTACCTCCTGAAGCCCGAGGTGGCCGCCCGGTTTTTGAAGGAGAAAACCGGGGAAGACGTTCCCCCACCCCCGGACGGGGAGGGGGATGACGAGAAGGTCCCGGTCCCGCCTCCGCCTAGGCCTTCGAGGCCCCGCCGTTTCTACCTCAAGAAGACCCTGCGGATGGAAAGCCTCCTTCCCGAGGTGAGGGCCCTGGCCGAGGAGGTTCTCCTGCACCTTTACAAGGAGGGCGGTGTCCGGCTCGAGGTGGTCCTCGAGGCCCACGCCGAGGCCCCGGAGGGCTTCCCCGAAGACCTGGAGCGGGTCCTCAGGGAGAACAGCCGGGTGCTCGGGGCCGAGGCTTCCTTTGAGGAGGTCTGAGGTACGGGGGGCTGGAGTCTAGGCAGGAGGACGCGTTCTGGTGAGACTCCGTGATAAGAACTCCCCGTGGGTTTTTCCCTTACCATGAGAACATCGCGCTGGCCATGCCCTCTTCCACGGATGGCCGGGGGGCGCTGGGGAACGGGATCTGGAGGATTCCTTAATTAGTTGCTGAAGGGAAAGCCTTAGACGGTCCTGGCGCGGGCGTTCTTGGGGCTCATCATTTACAGCCTTAGGGTCCTTCTCCCCTTTCTTCCCCTGCCTCCGGGGTCCAAGGCGATTCACCAGACAAGCTCCCCCTGCCCTTGCGGAAGAAGAAAAGCCCGAGGAGGAAGGCGGCGAGGTTCAGGTAGAGGTGGAGGACGAAGAGGAGGAAGGCCAAGCCCCCGAGGGCCCAGGCCTCCCAGCGGGCCAGGACCCTCCGCGTGTACCCGGCCCCCGAGGCGGAGAGGTAGACCACCCCAAGCCCCACGGCGAGGAAGCGCCAGAGGATGAGGGACCAGGCCTTCTCGGGCGGGGCGGTTTCCAGGACGGGGAGGATGAGGAGGGCGGTGCCGGAGTAGGCGAGGAGGAAGAAGAAGCCCACCAGGTACTTGGAGAGGGCCACGCGGGCGGCGTAGATGCCGGTCTGGAGGGGGTTGGTGCCGAAGACGCTGGCGGCGGCGTAGGCGGAGAGGGCCACGGGCGGGGTCACGTCGGCGAGGACGGCGTAGTAGAAGAGGAACATGTGGGTGGCGAGAAGGGCGGCCTGCTGGGCGGCTTCCTGGCCTAGCCCCTCGGCGGCGAAGTTTTTGGCGGCCAGGCCGATGATGGCTGGCGCCGTCAGGGCGGAGGTGAGGACGTAGGTGGCCGTGGGGGGGACGCCCATCCCCAGGACGAGGCTGAAGACCGCGGTGATCAGGGTGGCAAGGAGGAGGCTTTCCCCCGAGACCTGCTGCAGAAGCTGGCTGAACTTGGAGGGAAGGCCGGAGATGACCATGTTGGCGAAGATGAGGTTGGCGGCGGTGACGGCGGTGCCGATGGGAAGGAGGGTGCGGAAGCCCTCGGCGAGGCCCTGGAAGATGGGGGCGATTCCCTTTGGCCTCAGGGTGGGGTCCAGGTAGGCCAGGGCCACGAAGAGGACGAGGGCGAGGCTCGCCGCGGTGCGCACCTCGTACCCCAGGTAGAGCATGGCCACGATGAGGAGGATGGGGAGGAAGATGTAGCTGTAGCGGAGGGCGTAGGCCCGCCGGCTCATGCCGAGCTCGGGGGCCACGGGGGCGAGCCCCGCCTTCCTGGCGTAGAACTCGTTGAAGGCGAGGACGGTGGTGAGGTAGAGGAGGGCCGGGCCGATGGCCATGACGATGACCTTGAGGAGGGAGATCTGGAGGACCTCCACCATGATGAAGGCGATGGAGCCCAAAACGGGCGGGGTGATGAGGGCGATGGTCCCGGCGGTGGCCACGAGCCCCGCGGCGATCAAGCGGTCGTAGCCCGCCCGCTCGTAAAGGGGCTTGGTGAGGGCGGCGACGAACTGGGTGTCGGCGGCCCCGCTTCCGGAGAACATGCCCATGAAGACGCTGGCGATGCCCGTGACCCGCCCGGGGGTGGCGGGGTGCTTGCCCACCAGGGCCAGGGCCATGTTGGCCACCACCTTGCCGAGGCCAAGGGCGGCGATCATCCCGGAAAGCAGGGTGAAGTAGACCAGGTACTTGGCGGAAACCCCGGTGATGAGGCCGTAGATCCCCGCCTCCGTCTCGTTGAAGGTCTTGCCGAGGAGGAGGTCCAGGGGCTGGGGCGTGGGTCGTGTAAGGATTTATGTGTAAGGGTCCGTGTTTAATAGGGGGGCACACCTTGGAACGAGGAGGTGCCCCGTGGACCAGGATACCTTGCGGATCTTGCTGAGGGAAGCGGTGCGGGAGACAGTAGCCGAGGTTCTGCAGACGGTTCTGGAGCTGGACCGGACAGCCTTCTTGCAGGTGCACGGGGGGCGCAGGAACGGCTACTACCCCCGCAAGCTGGAGACCGCCTTTGGCCAGGTGAAGCTGGCCATCCCCCGGGATCGGGAAGGGAAATACTATCCCAGCCTCCTTCAACCCTATGCCCGCCGTCAGGTGGACGTGGGGGAGGTGGCCATTGCCCTTTACGCCGCTGGGGTGAGTCAACGCAAAGCGGCGGAGGTGATGAGCCTCTTGCTGGGCCACCGGTACACCCACGAAACCATCAGCGCCATCACCGACCAGGTGCTGGAAGCGGCTGAGGCTTTCCAGAAGCGGCCTTTGCCGGAGGAGATGGCCTTTGTTTACCTGGATGGCTTTTTCTTGAAGGTGCTCAGGGAGGGACTTGGGGTGGAGAGGGCGGCCGTATACGTGGCCCTGGGGGTGACCCCCAAAGGGGAGAGGCAGGTTCTGGGCTGCAAGATAGCCTTCGGCTGACCTGGCTCCTTCCCACGGAGAACGCCCATGCCTGGGGGGAGGTGCTGAAGGAGCTTTGGGAAAGGGGGCTAAGGCGGGTGTTGCTGTTGGTCACCGATGGTCTACCTGGGATAGAGGAGGCCATCAGGAGGGTTTATCCCATGGCGGGGTGGCAGCGGTGCGTGGTGCACATGGTGCGCTCTAGCCTGGGGCAGGTGCGTTCCCGGGACAGGGCTCTTTTGGCCCAAGACCTGAAGGGGGTGTACATGGCGGGGAGCCGACAGGAAGCCCTGGGTGCTTTGGAGAGGCTGAGGGAGGCCTGGGGTGCCAGGTACCCTTCCCTGGTGGCGGCCTGGTGGGAGAACTCGGGGGCCCTGCTTCGCTTTTACGATTACCCCCAGGTGCTCTGGCCCTATCTTCGCAGCACTAACCTGATGGAGCGGTTTATTCGGGAAGTGAGGCGTGGGACGAAGGTGCGGGACCACAAGTTTCCCAAGGGAGAGGCGGTGTACAAGCTTTTGTACCTGGAGTCCGAGCGGCAGGAAGGGAGGTGGGCGGAGCGGAGGTTGAAGGGTTTTGCCGAGGTGCAGGAGGTGTTGGAAGGGATGCTTCGGGAGAGGTATGCCCCCCGTACACAGACGCTTACACATAAATCTTGACACGACCCCGTTACTTGAGAGGCTATCCGCCAGAGTGCTCTCAAGGAATCGCTATTCTCCTCTGCACCCCAGGACGATCTTGGGCCTTTCTCTAAACCTTCTGCTTCTCGGCGAAGCCCTAAATCCGGGCATGGGAGGGCTCTTCCGAAAACGGCTTCGCTATGACCAAAGTTTTAGATTTCGGTAGTTCCTCGGGAAGCCCATGCGGGTGTGGAGGTGTTCGCCAAAGTCTTTGAGTAGATCAAGAAGCCGATTCTTCCAGCCGTCCTCGGGGTGAAGCTTTTCCATAATGTAGAGAAGGAGCGCTAGGGTCCGATAAATTCTCTGGGGCGCTGTTGTAGCATCCATCGCTTCCTTGAGTTCCGAGGGGTGTTTGCGAATATAGGGCAGGGTGTAGGCAGTGAGCTCGCGGTCCCAGAGACGGCTGTGGTGTGCGGCGATATTCCGCACTACCACTAGGTGCTTAGTTGCGCTTTGCAAGAAGCTGAACGGGAGTTCAAAGGGTTCGGATATGTCCTTGCCCAGGTTGCTGTCTGCGATATTGCCTAGAAAGCGCGATAAGGTACCAAAGGAAGCGCACTCAACGATAAGCCAAATTGGGGGGTCGCTTTGGCCATACTTATTTCGGTAGTTTCGGAAGATGGGATCGTGTTCTACAGCCCTTTCCCACTCTTTCCTAATGGCCTCAAGGTCTTCCTTGTGCCAATCCTTGCGGTGAAAGAAATGCCCTTGAGTGTATGCGAAAGGACCTCCAGCGTGAGCCAACACATAGGCCCAACGGCTGCGTAAAGCGACCTCAAAGCGTTCTACGGCTTCAATAACAAGTAGCCGCAGCTTCCGGTCAAGTTCGTAGAGAAGTACCACATCTTTAAAAGTGGTTTGGGGGTGAAAATTGTGATTTTGCGGGTCTTTCTCAAACGGATGCCAGTAAGGTCTTAAACGGCTGTATTGAACTTTTTTTAGAAACTCCTTGGCTTCTTCCTCGTCGGGAATATCGAGCCCCCGTTCTTTCAACCGCTGGATCTGCTCCTCCAAGGTTAAGGGTGGCTTTTGGTACGGCTGCTTCATAAACTAAGCGTCCCCCCCTTGAGGCCTAGGCCTAATGGGGGGGCCTTTCTGGCTTGAAGAATACCATATCTTTCCGCCCCAAGTCAAGCACTTGTAATCGGTCAACAGACTTGACTTTTATTCACTCTTACCCTTTACTCGTTCCATGACCCTACGCGAAGCGCTGGCTGGCATTCCTGACCCGAGGGGCAAGAACCGGCAGTTCCCCCTCCCTGGCCTTCTGGCCCTGATCCTGGTGGCCTTTCTCTGCCGCGTGGACTCCCTGAGGGGGGTGGCCCGCTTTGCCCGCGCCAATCCCCATCTGCTTCCCCACCTGGGGCTCCGCCGGCCTCCTGGGCACTACGCCTTCACCACCCTCCTGCACCGCCTGGACCCCTGGGACCTGCAGGAGGCCTTGGCCCGGGTGTTCCCGGAGGTGCCTGTGTCTCCTGGGGAGAGGGAGGTCTGGGTGGTGGACGGGAAGGTGCTACGGGGAAGCAGGAAGGGGGGTTTCCCCCAGGTGAGGCTGGTGGAGGTGCTGGCCCTGGGTTTGCGCCGGACCCTGGTGCAGGCCAGGGCGGAGGGTAGGGAGGCGCGGGCCCTGATGGAGGTTTTGGGACGGTTGGGGGCGGAGGGTCTTGAGGGGAGGTTGGTGGTGGGGGATGCGGGGTACGTGTATCCGGAGGTGGCCCGCGGGATAGGGGAAAAGGGGGGGCGTACCTGTTGGCGGTGAAGGGGAACCAGGGGGAGATGCTGGCCTGGTTGCGGGAGGTGTTTGCTGGGATGAGGGAGAGGAGGCTACCTGGGGAGACGGAGTGGCTTAGGGAGGAGGAGAGGGACGGGGAGGTGAGGCGGTACCGGGTATGGGCTTCCCCCCATCTGCCGGCGGAGGTGAGGCGGTTTCCTGGGGCGCGGCAGGTGGTTTGGGTGGAGCGGGAGGTGGTGCACAAGGGGAGCGGGGAGGTGAAGCGGGGTGAGAGGTATGGGGTGACTAGCCTAGGGCCGGAGGAGGCGGATGCAGAGGTGCTGGGGCGGTGGTTTTTGGGGCGTTGGGAGATAGAGAACGGGTCTTTCTGGGTGCGGGATGTGCTGTTCAGGGAAGATGGGTGTCAGGTGAGGGGGAGAGGTGCGGAGGTGTTGGCGGGGTTGCGGGGGTTTCTGGTCTCCCTGTTGCACGGGCGGGGGATTCGAAGGAAAAAGGCTGCCCTGGAAAGTTTCTCCTTCCATCCTTTGGCGGCCTTGAGGTTCTTGGGGTGGGATGCAGTATAACAGTCAAGTCTGCACCTGGACCCAAATGGATGCAGCGCTCCTGCGGGAAGGAGTAGGCTTGAGGTATGGAGGGCATCCGCAAGGCGGCGGAAAAAGCGATTTTGGAGTTTCTGGACCTCTTCCCCATGCCCAGGGGAAGCCTCTTCGTCCTGGGGGGGTCCACCAGCGAGGTCTTGGGGGAAAAGGTGGGAACGAAGCCCAGTCTCGAGGTGGCCGAAGCCATCCTCGAGGGGCTCCTTCCCCCTCTCCTGGAACGGGGGATATGGGTAGCCGTCCAGGGATGCGAGCACCTGAACCGGGCCCTGGTGGTGGAAAGGGAGGCAGCCCGGACCTACAGCCTGGAGGAGGTCACCGTCTTCCCCCATCCCAAGGCGGGAGGGAGTCTGGCCACGGCCGCCTTTCTCCGCTTCCAGGACCCCGTGATGGTGGAATCCCTAAAGGCCCAAGCCCACGGGGGAATGGACATCGGGGGCGTTCTCATCGGCATGCACCTGCGGCCCGTGGCCGTACCCCTTAGGCTTTCCCTGCGCAGGATTGGCGAGGCAGTACTCATCGCCGCCAAAACCCGCCCCAAGCTGGTGGGCGGGGCCAGGGCAGTCTACACCCGGGAGGAGATGCTCAGGAAGCTGGAAGAATATCGGCAAAAGCTTCCCTGAAAAGGGCCGCCACCCCGAGGGCCTCGTAGCGGTTGTAATAACCCATGAGGGAAAGCCGGAATACCCTGCCCTTCAAGGGCCCCTGGCCCCCGGCGATCACCGCCTGCCTTCGGGCAAAGGCCTCCTTCACCTTCTGGTAGGAAACCCCTTCGGGCAGGTAAAAGGCGGCCACCGCCGGGCTTGGCACCTCGGGCACAGGGCTTAATCCCAGCTCCGCCCCAACCCGGTACAGAAGGTCGTTCTGCCAGGCCTTTAAGGCCAGGTGTTCGGGAAGCTTGGGCAACACCTCCTCCAGCACCGCCGCCACCGCCCCCACCAGGTTGATGGCCGGGGTCCAGGCGCTTTCCCCTTCCCTCTGGGCTTTGAGCTCCCGGGAGAGGTTCAGGTAGTAGCCCCGGGGGCGCAAACGTTCCAAGGCCCAAGGGCTTAGGGCCACAAAACCCAGCCCTGGGGGGCACATGAGACCCTTCTGGCTACCGGAGGCCGCGGCGTCCACTCCCCAGGCCTCGAGGGCCACCTCCCGTACCAGCAAGCTGGTCACCATGTCGGCCCCCACCAGACCCTCGGGGTTGGCCTCCTTAAAGGCTCTTGCCAGGGCGGGCAGGTCCACCATGGCCCCGGTGGAGGTCTCCGAGTGAACCAGCAGTAGCCCTTGGTAACCGGGCCTTGCCACCTGGTCCGGGCTCGGTACCTGCCCGTAAGGGAGCTCCAACCGGTCCACCTCGAGGCCCGCGCTTTCCGCAATCTCGGCGAAGCGCTCGGAGAACTTGCCGTAGACCGGTACCAAAACCCTTTCCCCAGGGACGAAGAGATTCCACACCAGGGCCTCCATGGCCAGGGTGCCGCTTCCCGTGAGGATGAGCACCTCGCCCTGGGTGCGGAAGGCTTCCCGAAGAAGGCTTCGGGCCTTGAGGAAAAGCGCCCTGGCGGGCTCAGTCCGGTGGTGAAGTTGAGGGCGGGAAAGAGCCTCTAGCGCCTTGGGATGAAGCCGCACAGGACCCGGAGTGAGGAGCCAGTCCATGGCAAGAGCTTAGCGCAAAACCCCCCCTACCAGCCGCTGGGTCATGCGGCCCACCAAAAGCATCAAGCCGTGGAGGATGGCTCCGGGCCTCGGCGGATCCCCTGGCACGTACACGTCCACAGGTACCACCCGGTCCACGCCGGCCATAACCTGGGGACTTCCCGCAAACACCCCACCCGAAATGGCCTCGTTCCCCACAGCCACCACCCCTTTGGGCTCCGGCATGGCCTCGTAGGTGCGCCTTAGGGCCTCGGCCATGTTGCGGCTCACGGGGCCCGTGACCAAAAGGGCGTCAGCGTGCCGGGGCGAAGCCACCACCTGGAACCCAAAGCGGCCCATGTCGTTAAAAGGATTGCCAAGAAGGGCGATCTCCGAGTCGGCAAGGCCCGTGTCCCCGGCGCTCACCTCGCGAAAGGCCAGGATGGGCAGGCGAAGCTCTGTCCGAGGGGAAGGGGGAGGGCCTGGGTCCAGAAACCCTCCCCTTTCCAGGTCCACCCGCTGGACCAGGTCCTCCTTGCGGGTCACGGCCACCTCCAGGGACCTCATCTCCCCCACGGCCTCCGGGTATGCCAGGGCACACCGCCCGCATCCCACGCACCGGGCGAGGTCCAGGCTGAAAATCCCCTCCACCTCGGCAAAAGCCCCGCTGGGGCAAAGATGGATAAGTCCCTCGCGAACCCTCGGGGTCAAGCCCGCCGGCTTCAGCAAGGGGTAGCCAAAAGCGTGCTGGGGAACCTTCAGGATCTCCTCCAGCTTGCGGGCCAACCTTCCCACCTTAAGCGTGTGCATCAAGCTCATGGCACCCCCTAGAGGTCGCTTCCCGCATAGGAGAGGTCAAAGGACTTGTTGCAAAGGGGGAAATCCGGCAAGCCTTCCCCCCGGACCGCAAGCTCCAAAGCCCGCCAGTTCTTGAAGCTCGGGTCCACCCCCTCGGCCATGACCACCCTCCCAGCCTCCACCCGGACGAACCACACCACCTCACCCCTTCCCGCCTCCACCCGGGCCAAAGCCTCACCCTCCCCCAGAGGGGGGTCCAGGGCCAGAGGCCCGGCGGGAAGATGGCGCAGAAAGAAAAGGACGTAATCCAGGGCCTTAAGGCTCTCCTCGGCATACACCTGGGCCCGGGACAGCACATCCCCTCCCTGGCGGACCACGGGGGTAAAGTCGGGGTAAAGGGGGTCGTCCTGCCTCAGGTCCCTCCCCACCCCGCTGGCCCGGGCCGTGGGGCCCACGAAACCCAGGGCCAAGGCTTTGGCCCGGCGCACCTCCCCCACATAGCGCATGCGGTCCAGCACCTGGGGATTTTTGAGAAGCCTGGGCAGCAGGCGGGCCAGCTCCTCCCGGTAGGCGGCGATGGCCTCGAGGTCCGGCTGGCCCTCCCGCCACACCCCCCCAACCCTTAGGAAGTTTCTCCCGTAGCGGTGGCCGGTTAACCGGTCAAGTTCCCCCTGCAGAAGAGCCCGTATCCGCCCCACCTGGGTGGCCCCGTAGGCGTAGCCGATATCGGTGAAGAGCCCGGCCAGATGACCCAGATGGCCAAAGGCCCGCTCCAACTCCAGGGCGGCCCGGCGAAGGTACTGCGCCCGCGAAGGGGCCTCCCAGCCCAAGGCCCTTTCCCAGGCCTCGGCGAAGGCCATGGCGTGGGCCACGGGCTCACTCCCCGCCCGCTCCACCAGAAGGAGCGCAGCCTCAGCCCCTTTGCCCGGCATCAGGGAGAGCAAGCCCCGGTGCTGGTAACCCAGGCGGATCTCCAGGTTCACGATCCGCTCGCCCAAAACGCTAAACCGGAAGTGCCCGGGTTCGATGATCCCCGCATGCACGGGTCCCACAGGCACCTCATGGAGGAGGGGAAACTCCCGGAAGGTGTAGGGAAGGTCGTGGCGCCTGAGGGGTTTCAACCCGGGGTGCCCCACCGGCTCAAAACCCCTCTCCCAAAGGGCCCGTTCAAACCAATCCAGAGCGGGAAACTCGGCGGCCAGGCTGGGAAAGCGCCTCCTCTCACCCAAGAGGAAGGCCTCGGTGAGGCCTAACGCACCCTTCTGGCCCCCCGGATGCTCTACCCACAGAAGCACCCGGTCTCCATAAGGAAAAAGCGCCACAGGCCTCCCCTCGCGCAGGGCCTCCATCACTTTCTCCACAGCACCACCTCCAACTCCTTAAACACCTCCACCCCCGGGAACACGCCGAGGATCACCAGGATGCCCAGGAGCAACCACAAAATCCAGAGATCCAGGCCCTGCCCCCTAAGGGGTTTCCCCCTACCGAAGCCCATCTGGGCCATGGGAGAAAGGAGGCCAGCAAACGCCATACCCAGGCCCAAAAGGTAGAGCCCCGCCAGCCCAGGCCAGCGCATGGCCGCCTCCACCGCCTTAAACTCGGCGAAGAAGAGGGGAAAGGGAGGCAGGCCCCCGAGGGCCGCCAAGGCCAGGACGTAGGGGATCCCCAAGGCCGGCACGTGGAAGACCAGCCCGCCCACCCGCCCCACCTCCTTGGCGTGCGTGAGGGACAGGATACCGCTGGCCCCCAAAAAGGCCAAGGTTTTGGCCAGGGAGTGGGCCAGGGTATGGTAAAGGGCCAGCCAGGGCAATCCCAGGCCCAAGGCGAAGACCGCAAGACCCATGTGCTCCATGCTGGAGTAGGCGAGAAGCCTCTTGTACTCCTTCTGTCCAAAGAGAAAGAGGGCCGCAAACAAAAGGGTAAGCAGGCCAAAGGTAAGGAGCAGGCTGGAGGCAAAGGCGAAAAGCCCCGCCGCCTGCATGATGGCGGCGTAGCGGAGAAGGGCATAAAAGGCCACGTTGAGGAGGGTTCCCGAAAGCAAGGCCGAAGCCGGCCCCGGGGCCTCGGCGTGGGCATCGGGAAGCCAGGCCTGCAAGGGGAATAGCCCCACCTTGGTTCCAAAGCCCACCAAAAGAAGGGCGAAGGCCACCTTAAGTCCCTCGGGATCGGCCTCCCCCACCAGGGACCGAACCTCTCCCCAGTCCAGGGTGGCCCCGCCCACCAGGGCGTAGACCAGGATGACCCCGATGAGCCCCATGGCAATGCCCACGCTGCCCAGCATGAGGTATTTCCAGGTGGCCTCGAGGGGACGGGCTCCACCCTTGTGGTAGACCAGAAGAGCCGAGGCCAGGGTGCTACCCTCCACGAAAACCCAGAGCATGCCCAGGTTGTGGGCCAGGTAGGCCCCATGGGCCGAGGCCAAGAAAAGGGCACCCGCCCAGTAGAAGCGCCAGGCTTCCGCCCGGGCAAAGTAGCCCCGGGCAAAAAGCGCCACCAGGGCGTAGATCAGGTCGGTCAGAAGGAGATAAAAGAGCCCTACCCCATCCAATCGAAAAGGACCCGCTGCCGTACCCAGCAGAAACGGAGCCAGAAGAAAGCTGAAAAGGGGCACCAAAACGGAAAGCCGCACCAGCCGACCGGCCTCCTTGCGGGCCAGGAAGACCACCAACGGTAAGAGGACCAGAAGATACAGCACCGTTACCCCCTTAGAGAGCGCATCCTCGCGGTATCCACATGCCCCATTTCCCCCTTGATGCGGAAGATGAGGATCCCCGCCAAGAACACGGCAGCGAAGGCATCCAAGGCCACCCCCAGCTCCACGAAGAGGGGCAGGCCGTGGCTCTCGGAAAGGGCCATGAGGAAAACCCCGTTCTCCAGCGCCAGGAAGCCCAGAACCTGGCTTATCGCCTTTTTGCGGCTCACCATGGAAAGGATTCCCAGAAGCACCAAGGAGAGGGCCACGGGCACCCCTTGGGGCAAGGGGGCCTCGGGAAGCACAAAGGCCTTCCCCACCCGGAAGGCCAAGGCGGTGAGGAGCCCTGCCAAAAGGAGGGAGAGGGAAACGGACAGGTACCCCTCCACCTCGTGGCTCACCTCGAGGCGGTCGATCAGCCAGAACAGGTACCAGGGTATGAGCACCCCCTTAACCGCAAAGAGGGCCAAGCCGGCCAGCACGAAGTGCAACTCCCCTCCCGCAAGCCCGAAGGAAACCAGGGCCAAAAGGATGTTCTGCAGGGCGTAGAGCCGGATGATGGCGTCCAGGCTGCGGCGGCTCACCATCAGGAAACCTGTGGCCAGAATGGCCAGGACCAAGGTGTTTAAAAGCGCCATATCGCCCCCAAAAGCGCCAGCACCCCGAAAAGGGTGTTGTACGAAAGAAAGTCCGGAAGCCTCAGGTAGCGGAGCTTTACCCCGTAGGTCTCCAGGTAGGCCAGCGCCAAAACCCAGGCCGCCCCCACCCCCAGGAAGACCAGGGGCTTGAACCCCGGCAACAACAAGGCCATGAGCCCCGCATAGAAGAGCATCTTGAGCGACCCGGCAAGCTCGTACAGGGCCAGAAGAGGGCCGCTATGGTCCAGAATCTGCGCCTCGTGGATCATGGTGAGCTCCAGGTGGGTGGTGGGATCGTCCACCGGCATCCTCGCTCCCTCGGCCAGAAGGCCAAGGGCGAGAGAGGCCAGGGCCAGCAACAGCACCAAGCTGTTCTCCACCCCAAGCTCGGGGAGACCGCTCAGGGAAAACCCTTCCCCCAAGAGGACTGCCCCGGCCAAGGCCATAAGGGTCCCGGGCTCCGCCAACACCGTGACCACACCCTCCCGGTAACTTCCCTGGGCCCCAAAACTGCTACCCGCATCCAGGGCCGCCAGCATTTGAACAAAGCGCCCGAGGCCCAGGAGGTAAAGGGCGAGGAGAAAGTCCCCCTTGAAGGTTGGGCCAGGAAGGATGGGCAAGAGGGCCAAGGCTCCCAGGGTTCCCAAAAGAGCCAGGATGGGCCCGAGGAGGAAAAGGGGGGTGGTGGGATGGGGCGCTATCCAGACCTTCCGCCAGAGCTTGAACAGGTTTCGGTATTCCATCAGCGGGCTAAGCCCCTGCCGGTGGGTAAGCCTAGCCTTCAGCCACTTGACGCTTCCCGAAAAAAGCGGAGCCAACACCAGGGCCAAGAGCGCCGTCATAGCAAGACCACCCCCAGAACCACCACCAAGGTGAGGAGTTGCAGGAGAAGGTAAAGGTGCAGGCTTCCTGACTGCAGGGTTTGCACCCAAGCCGCAAGGCGGGCGTAAATCCGCCCCACCCCGGGGTACACCTCGGCCAAGGGTTCCTCTAGACGAGGATGCTCCCCCACCTGGAGGCGAAGGAAGGGGAAAAGGCGAAGGGCCGGTTCGGCGAAGCCCAGGCCGTTGGGTTGCATCCTGGGGGTGAGGGGCTGGAAACCGCAGTCCCAGGTACCGTAGGCCCGCATGGGCATCCGGAGAAGGCCCCGGTAAAACACCCCAGCCAGAACCCCAAGAAGGATCAAGAGTAGCCAGTTGGGGTAGGTGGGAACCCCAAGGGGGTCCAGGACCAACCCGGGCACCAAGGCCAAAAGGAGGAGGAGCCCCGCCAGCACCCCAAGACTGAGGCGCATCCCCTGGGTCCAGTGCAGGGCAACCTCGCCTCGAGGCAGGCCCAAGAAGGCTAGCCCGTATAGGCGCACGTAGAAGTAGAGGGCCAAGGCCCCCACCAGGGCCAAGGCCCCGGCGGCCAGGGGCATCAGGAAAGGCCCCTGCAAAAAGCCTTGGTAAAGCTGCCATTCCGCAAGAAACACTGGGCCAGGAGGGAGGCCCGCCCCCACCCCCATTCCCCACAAGGCGAGGGCTCCAAGTCCGGGAGCCTTGCGAAAAAGCCCCCCCAGGTGGGAAATCCGCCGCTCCTCCAGGGCTCCTGCCCCCAGGAAAAGGAGCCCCTTGAACAGGGCATGGGCCACCTGATGGAGGAAAAAGGCCCCCAGGAGCAAGGGCATGGGCTTCAGGAAATAGGCCCCCAAGGCGGCAAGCATGAGGCCCAGGTTCTCCACGCTGGAATAGGCCAAAGCGCCCTTTAGGTCCTCTTCCCCAAGGCCCCGCACCAGGGCGTACACCGCACCCAGAAGGCCCAAGAGGAGCAAAACCCACCCCACCCAGGGCGGGGGTGGACCGAACCAGTACTGGGACTGGTACAAGCCAAGAAGGCCCAGCTTGGTCATGGCTCCGGAAAGCAGGGCCGAAACCGGGCTTATGGCCACCGGGTGGGCCTGGGGCAACCAGGCGTGGAAGGGGAAGAGGGCTGCCTTCACCCCAAAGCCCAAAAGAAGTCCGGCCCAGACCCAGTCAGCCCCCACATGTCCGTGCCCCAGGAAGGCCAGGTAAAGCCCAGCCCCCGAAAGGCGGCTCGCCAGGAAAAAGGCCCGGGCCCCTGCCAGGGCGTTTGGCCCCTCGAGGGCGATGAGAAAATAGCCCAAAAGGGCCATGCCCTCCCACAAAAAGAGGAAGCCAAGCCCAGGGGAAGCCAAGGCCACCCCCGCCATGCTGGCCAAGAAAAGGGGAAGCAGAAAGCCATAAAGGTGCGCCTCACGGGGGTGATGGGCCAGGTAGGCAGGAAGGTAGGGAGCAAGGCCCAGGGTCAAGGCTCCGAGGAGAAGGAGGTAAAGGTAAGGAGCGCCCAATCCCGAAGCCCAGCCCATACCCCCCAGCACCCCCCAAGCTAGGCCCGCCATGCCCAGGAAGAGGGAAAGCCCCCGGAAACGCCACGGGGTCCCGACGGATAGAAGCGCCAGGACCAAGGGCAAAAAGGTCCAAAGGGGGCTCATTCCTCCTCCCTCAGGGCTTCCAGGCGCTCCCTTTCCGCCTCGAGGTGCCGTTCAAAGATCCGCCGCCCCAGATCCAAGAAGGCGTAGACCTCCGGGTCCCGGGTGCGGTAGTAGACCATCTGCCCTTCCCTCCTGGCCTCCACCAGGCCCCGCTCCCGCAGGAGGGAAAGCTGCCTGGAAAGCACCGACTGTTCCACCCCGAGCTCCCGTTGCAGGGCGGAAACCGAGCGCTCTCCCCCCCTTAGGGCGTCCAGGATGGCCAGGCGCAAGGGATGGCCCAGGGCCTTGAAGAACTCCGCCTTGTAGCGGTGGAGGGTGCTAGGCATACATCCTCCTTTGGCTATATGCATATAGCCACATACTTTCAACCTTAGGCCTCCCCCCCGGTCCTGTCAACAGCCCCACGTGGTATCATGTCCCGCCGGCGGCCCCTTTATGCCAGAGCCCATGTTTCGCCTCCGCTACCGAAGCCCAGGGCAGGAAACCCTCCTGCTTCCCCTGCCCCAAAGCCTTCCCGGGCAGAAAGTGGGGGACCTCTTCCTCTCCCGGCGGCCCGAGGAGGTGTACGAGGCCCAGGGGAACCTCCTGGCCCGCTTTTCCCTCTCCGAGGGGGAGGTCCTCGAGGTGCGCTTCCCCTTGAAGACCGAACCCCTGAAGCACCTTCCCCCCTGGGGGAAAACCCTCCTCTTTGAACCCCCGGAGGCCTGGCCCGGCATCCTAGCCCACAAGGGACACAAGGTGGAAAGGGCCTTTGGCTTTCTCCTCTCCGGCCAGCCCCACGCCTGGTACCTGGTGGACGGGCTTCCCCTGGACCCCCTCCTCTACCAAACCCTTCAGGAAAACCCCACCCACCTCCTCCCCCTAGGGGTAGCCCCTGAGCCCCACCTCTACCTGGGGGGGCACGAGGGGAAAAGGCTTCTCCTTTTAAGAACCCCCTGGCCAGGAGGGGAGGAACCCCTGTGGCAACAGCTCCACCCCCTGGGGTTCCAACCCCTGCCCTTCCTTCGGGGCCTGGCCTTCGCCAGCCTGGGGGTTTCCGCCCTGGGTCTGGCCACCGGCCCTTGGTTCTACCTTCCCTACCTGGGGGCGCTGATCCTACAGCAGGGGCCTGCCCTCAAAAAGCTTTTCCTGCGTACCCCGCGCCACGTTTTGGAAAGCCTTTTCTTCCACGCCTTCGCCCTTTCCGTAACGGTAAACCCCAGGCCGGAGCTCGGCCTGGGGTACCTGGCGCTCTTCCTCTGGAACCGGCTTAGGCCTTCCGCCGCAACTCCGAAAGAATCTCCCGAAGAAGCTTGACCTCCTCTGGTGGCTCGGGAGGAGGGGGCGGGGCCGCCTCCTCCGCCTTCTTGCGCCGCTTTTCAATCTCCTGCATGGGCACCACGATCAAGAAGTAGATGGCCGCCCCCACCACCAGGAAGTTCACCACGGTGTTGATAAACTTCCCCAAGGCGATGGGCCCCAGCTTGATGGCGGAAAAATCCGGCGCCCCTCCCAAAGCCCCGATCAAGGGGGTGAGGACATCCGCCACCAAGGAGTTCACCACCTGGCCGAAGGCCCCACCGATGACCACGGCCACCGCCAGGTCCACCACGTTGCCCCGCATGATGAAATCCCTAAAACCCTTCAACATACGTACCTCCTTGCACGTTACCTAACGCCAAACCCGGTCCGAGTTCCTGGACCGATGGTCAGCCTACCCGCTCCCTTTGAAAATCTTGTGAAAAGAACCCCCGCCTGAAAGGCCAACCCCGCCCTCCCCCTGCATTCCAGACCTGGCCCGCTTTGGGAAAGATCCTCCCCGAAGGGAGTAGCCCAGGCGGTATATAATGCCCCCGAACCCCCGATGGGCCAAGGTCAGCCCAAAGGGCTACCTTGCGGGCTCAAAGCGCGGGGCCTAGGAGGTAAAGCATGGCCAAGGTTAGGCTGGAGCACGTTTGGAAGCGCTTCGGCAAGGTGGTGGCGGTCAAGGACTTCAACCTGGAAACCGAGGACGGGGAGTTCGTGGTCTTCGTGGGGCCTTCGGGCTGCGGCAAGACCACCACCCTGCGGATGATCGCTGGCCTCGAGGAGGTCTCCGAGGGCCGCATCTACATCGGCGATCGCCTGGTGAACGACGTGCCTCCCAAGGACCGGGACATCGCCATGGTCTTCCAGAACTACGCCCTTTACCCCCACATGAACGTCTACGAGAACATGGCCTTCGGCCTGCGCTTAAGGCGCTACCCCAAGGACGAGATCGACCGCCGGGTGAAGGAGGCCGCCCGCATCCTCAAGATCGAACACCTTCTAAACCGCAAACCCCGGGAGCTTTCCGGCGGCCAGCGCCAGCGGGTGGCCATGGGCCGGGCCATCGTGCGGGAGCCCAAGGTCTTCCTCATGGACGAGCCCCTTTCCAACCTGGACGCCAAGCTCCGGGTGGAGATGCGGGCGGAGATCGCCAAGCTGCAAAGGCGTCTTGGGGTCACCACCATCTACGTGACCCACGACCAGGTGGAAGCCATGACCCTGGGCCACCGCATCGTGGTCATGAAGGACGGGGAAATCCAGCAGGTGGACACTCCCCTAAACCTCTACGACTTCCCCGCCAACCGCTTCGTGGCGGGTTTTATCGGTAGCCCCTCCATGAACTTCATCCGGGCTGGGGTGGAGGTGCAAGGGGAAAGGGTATACCTGGTGGCCCCGGGCTTCCGGGTCCGGGCCAACCCCATCCTGGCCCAGGCCCTGAGGCCCTATGCGGGCAAGGAGGTTTGGATGGGCATCCGCCCCGAGCACCTGGGCCTGAAGGGCTACACGGTGATTCCCGAGGAGGAAAACGTCATCCGGGGCGAGGTGGAGGTGGCCGAGCCCCTAGGGGCGGAAACCGAGATCCACGTGAGCGTGGACGGCACGGTCTTGGTGGCCAAGGTGGACGGCCACGCTCCGGTGAAACCCGGGGATAGGGTGGAGCTTCTGGCCGACACCTCCCGCCTCCATGCCTTTGACGTGGAAAGCGACCAGACCATCGGCCACGCCCAGGAACGGGAAGCGGTGGCCCGCTAGGAATAGGCCTTTGGGCGGGGGATGTCCTCCCCCGCCCTTATCATGAAAGGGTGAGCCGGCGGGATAAGCCCTTCATCATAGGTATCGCTGGGGGAAGCGCCAGCGGCAAAACCACCCTGGCCCGCTCCCTGGCCAAGGCCTTGGGGGAGCGGGTGGCCCTGCTCCCCATGGACCACTACTACCGGGATCTTTCCCACGTGGCCTTCCCGGAGCGCCTCCAAGCCAACTACGACCACCCGGAGGCCTTTGACCTTCCCCTCTATCTTGAGCACGTGCACGCCCTTCTTTCCGGGCAGGCGGTGGAGATGCCCCTTTACGACTTCCGGGCTTATACCCGAAGCCCGAAGACGGAAAGGGTCCTGCCCGCTCCCGTGGTGATCCTCGAGGGCATCCTGGTCCTCTACCCCGAGCCCCTCAGGGCCCTTATGGACCTCAAGGTCTTCGTGGATGCGGACGCCGACGAGCGTTTCATCCGGCGGTTGGAGCGGGACGTCCAGGAACGAGGGCGTAGCCTGGAAAGCGTGGTGCGCCAGTACTTGGAAAAGGTAAAACCCATGCACCTGGCCTTCGTGGAACCCACCAAGCGGCATGCGGACGTGATTCTGCCCGGTGGCGGGCAGAACCCGGTGGCCTTGGAGATGCTCAAGGCCAAGGCCTTGGCCCGCCTGGCGGAGATGGGGGTGGCATGAAAAGGTTCCTCCACCTTCTCCTCCTCCTGGCCCTGGTGCCCTCCCTCCTGGCCCTTCAGCCCCGCCTGCGGGCGGAGCGGCCAGGTCCTGTGGTGCTCCTCCTGGATGCGGAAGCCCTGCGGGAGGAGGCCCAAAGCCAAGGGAAAAGCCTCCTAGAGGTGCTGGAGTCCTACCGCCCCCTGGGGGTCAGAGGGGTGGCCTTCCCGGAACGATTTGTGAAGGACTGGGTGGGGCAAGGGGAACTTCTTTACCGGAGCGGGAGGGAGCTTTTGGAAGCGGGGCTACCCGCCAAACCCAGCTGGTACTACCTCCGGGGTAACCGGGAGCTTCTGGAGCTCTTACAGGCGGCCTATGACCTTCCCCACGAATGGGTGGGTCCCTGGCTGGGCTTCCCCCTGGATGTCCAGGCCTTCCCTGCCTTTTATCCCCTGGAGGAAATCCGGGCCGCCAAGGAAGCTGGGTTTTTCGTGGCGGTCCGCCCCATCAACCAGCGTTACCGCCGCCTGGATGCTTCCCTGCCCATCGTTCCCAAGGAGGCGGACGCCGTGGTCTTCGCTGGCCTCGAGGCCCTGGGTTACCCCTACCGCCTGGAGGAAGCCCGAGAACGAGTCCCGGTACCCGTGGCCCTCATCGAGGGCACGCCTCAGCCCGGGCTTGCCGCCTACCGGGAAAAGGGCATCCTGAGGCTTTTTAGCCTGCGGTACGAGTGGCAGCTCACCCTGACCCCCGAGGAGGCCGCGGACAAGTATGTGCTGGCCGCCCGGGAACGGGGCCACCAGCTCCTCTACCTCCGGCCCTACCCCTACCGCCAGGACACGGAGCGCCTCCTCAAGCGGATCCAGGAGGGCCTAGAGGCCAGCCACATTCCCCTGGGCCACCCCGTGGCCCGGGAGTTCACGCCAAGCCCCCTCCGCCTGGCCGCCTGGGTGGGGGTGGCATCGGGGCTAGGGCTTTTGGCCCTGGGGCTACCCGTGTACGGGCCGGGGGTGGCCTTCCTCCTCCTTCTCCTAGCCCTGGGGTATGCGGGAAGCCAGGCGGGGGCCCTTCTAGCTGCTTTGGTCTTTCCCGTGCTGGGCTTCCTGGGTCCCAGGAATGGCCTCTGGATGTGGCTTCGCACCCTGGGCTACGCTCTGGCCGGAACGGTTTTCCTCTCGGCCCTGGGCTCCACCCCGGAGACCATCCTGGGGCTGCAAGCCTTCAAGGGCGTTTCCCTCACCCTCCTGGTGCCTCCCCTCCTGGTGGCCTTCAGCTTCCTAGACAGGAACTACAAGGAAACCCTGACCCGGCTTTTCCTGCATCCCCTGCGCCTGGGGGAGGTGGTCCTGGCAGGGGTGGCCCTCGCCCTCCTCCTCCTGGCCCTCCTGCGCCGGGGCAACGAGGCCCCCTTGGTCCCGGACCTGGAGCTGAAGCTTAGGAGCCTCCTCCAGGACCTCATGGTGCGCCCCCGCTTCAAGGAGGTCTTCGGCCACGCCCTCTTCCCCCTGGCCCTCCTCCTTCCCTGGCCGAAGTGGGTGCAAAACGGCCTCCTCTTCCTTGCCGCTCTCGGGGTGGCCTCCATCCTAAACACCTTCAGCCACTTCCACACCCCCCTTCCCATCTCCTTCTTCCGGGTGGCGAACGGCGCGCTTTTGGGCCTCTCCCTCGGGCTTCTCGGGGTTATGCTGGTAAGGAGGCTTCGGGCATGGTGGTTGGGGTAGCGGGGTACTATGGGTTTAAAAACGCCGGGGACGAGGCCATCCTCGAGGCCATCGCCCGGGAGCTGAAGGCCCGGGGGCACCAGGTTCTCGCCCTTTCCGGCGACCCCAAGCAGACCGCCAAGGAGCACGGAATCCGGGCCGCCCATCGCCTAAACCCCTTGGCCCTTCTCCAGGCGGACCTCTGGCTTTTGGGGGGCGGGGGGCTTTTGCAGGACGCCACCAGCTCCCTAAGCCTTCTTTACTACCTGTCCGTACTCCGGGCTGCCCGCTTCTTCCGCAAGAGGGTGGTGGTATTCAACCAGTCCCTCGGCCCCCTCACCCCCTGGGGGGAAAAACTGGTGAAACGGGCCTTGCGGGGCGTGCCCATAATCCTTCGCGACCAAGATTCCTGGGAATACGCCAAGAACCTGGGCCTATCCCCCGCCTTGGGTGCCGACCCTGCCCTTCTCCTCACCCCGCCCCCTGTAAAGCGGGAAGAGGACTTGGTTCTCGTCATTCCCCGGGCTGGGGTGGACCAGGAAGCCCTCACCAACCTCTACATCACCGCCAACCACCTGGTGCACGAGGGAAGAAGGGTGCTGGTCCTCCTCCTCCAACCCGGATACGACGACGAGGTCATCGAGATCTTCCGCCTGCACCGGGTGGAGAAGACCGCAGATCCCAGGCGGGTCCTCTACCTGGCCGCCCAGGCGGGGTACGTGATCTCCATGCGCCTGCACGGCCTCATCCTGGCCGCGGCCGCCGGCACCCCCTTCGCCGCCCTTTCCTACGACCCCAAGGTGGCCGCCTTCGCCAAGGAAACCGGGGCCTACTACCAGGAACTCCCTGGGGATCCCATCAAGCTTTCCAAGGCCGCCATGTACGGCCGCTACCCCGACTGGGAAAAGGTGGCGGCCCTGAAGGAAAGGGCCCGGCAGAGCTTTGACCTGGCCCTGGGGGAGGCCAGCCTGGTCAAAAAGACCCACGGACGCGGCTCAAGCGGCTCCTAAGTCCCTGGGCGAAGGCCTCGAGGTCGGAAAGCGCTTCCTCCACCCCCTGCCTCAAGAGGAACTCCCCTGGGGAAAGGCGCTTGAGCACAAGGAAGGGAGGCTGGGAAAGCACCTCCACCCCCTGGCGCACCACCTCGGGGATGAGGCCTTCCTCCAAGGCCTCCGCCTCCAGATCCGCCAGCAGAAACACCTCCCCCATGGACTTGCGGGAAAGCAAGAGGAGGAAGGCGGCGAAGGCCCCGCGCTCGGAAAGCTCGGCCACCAGCCGGTCCTCCAGGGACTCCACCGCCTCGAGGTCCACAAAACCTTCCCGAAGAAGGTCCTCCAGGTCCAAAGGCGAAAGGGGAAAGCGGGCCTTAAGGCGCACCAGGCGGCTCACCGCCTCCGGGGAAAGGTATCCCACTCCCTCCGGCACCCCTTCCTTCTGGGATTCCGGCGCCAGGATGGCCACGTACGCCCCTTGCTGGCGGTAGGACTTGAGCAGGCTGGGCTCCCCTTCCCCCGGACGCAGCAGCACCAGAAGCACTTGGCGGCGCCCCAAGGGGGCCTTGTACACCCAAGGGGGGCCCCCTTCCAGGAGGAAGCCAAGCCGCCTCAAGTCCTCGGTAACCCCGGGGGGCTCCAAGGCCCTTTGCGGCTCGTTGGGGAAAAGCACCTCCTTGGGATAGGGTGTCACCCGTACCCGCCGCTTCTCCGGCTTGGGATCCCCTATCTCCTTGGAGTCCTTCCCGGAAGCAGCCGGCCTCGCCTCCCGCCTCTCGGGCTGGGCAGGCTCCCTGGACTCCGCCTGCCCAAGCCGGGGGAGGCCCCTAGGGGTGGCCTTGAGCTCCACCTCCTCCCCGCGGAAGTGGAGGAGGATGGTCTCGTTCACGGCAAGGCGGCGCTTTTGATAGTAGGGCAGAAGCCCCCGCACCACCCCCTGTTTCCAGTCCACCTCCACCTCGTACACCTCCCCATCCTCGTCCACGAAGCGCACCCGCTCCTTGCCGAGGAGATGCTGGCGGAGGGAGACGGTTAGGGCCATGGTTCCCGTTTGAATACAGGTGCTGGTCAGCACATAGCGTGCGGTCATATCACCTCCCGAGGTCCACCAAGGGACGGGGAATCCCTGAAGTGAGCATATAATACACCTCGTAGGCCACGGCAAGGGTACGCTCCACATCCCCAAGGGCCCGGTGGGCTCCCCTGGGAGGAAGCTCCAGGACCTGGGAAAGAGCGTCCAGCCCGTAGCGCCTGAGGCCAGGCATGGCCCTTTTGGCCAGGCGGAGGGTGTCCACCACCGGGTTCTCCAGGGAATAGCCCATGCCCTCCAGGGCGGGCCGCAGGAACCCCAGGTCAAAGCTGGCGTTTTGGATGACCAAGGTGGCCCCCCGCAAGAGGGGGTAGGCCTTCTCCAGAACCTCCTCGAGGGAAGGAGCCTCCTCCAGCTCCCAAGCGCGAATCCCCGTAAGCCTCTCGATAAAGGGGCTGGGAGGGCGGCTCGGGCGCACCAGGCTCTGAAAGCTCCTGCGCTCTCCCTGCTCCAGCCGCACCAAGCCCACTTCGATCACCTCGTTGAGGCCGGGGGAAAGCCCGGTGGTCTCCAGGTCCAAGACCACCACCGCCTCCCCGGGATAGGGGAAAGGGTAGTGCCACTCCCAAAGCCCCACCTCCTCCCCCAAGCGGAAGCGCCCGTCTAAGAGGGGCCGCACCACAGGCTCCACCGGACCCCTTAGCCCCAGGGCTTCCCCCAGGGCGGGAAGGGGCAAGGGCCTGCCCTCGGCCCTAAGCCTTCGGGCCAGGCGGGTGGCCAGGCGGTGGCGAAAGAAAGCCTCCACTACAAAGCCTCGCCCAAGGGGGTACGAAGGAAAGCCCGGTCGGTAGCCTCCTCAAAAGCCAAGGCCGCCTGCAGGAGGAGTTCATCCCTCGCCCAGGGAGCGAAAAGCTGAAGGCCCACGGGAAGGCCATCCTCAAAGCCGGCGGGGAAGGATAGGGCGGGAAGGCCCGCCAGGTTAGCCCCCACGGTGTAGAGGTCCTCCCGGTACATGGCCAGGGGATCGGGCCTACCTCCCAGGGGAAAGGCGGGATGGGGGGTGGTGGGGAGGAGGAGGAGGTCCACCTCCTGGAAAAGGGCCTGGGCCTCCGCCTTAAGCCGCCTGCGGAAGGCCTGGGCGCGGCCGTAGTAGGCCTCGTAGTACCCGCTGGAAAGCACAAAGGTGCCCACCAGGATGCGGCGCTTCACCTCGAGGCCAAACCGGGCCCGCGTCTCCTCCACCACCCGCCACAGCTCCTCCCCTTCGGCCCGATAGCCGAAAAGAGTCCCGTCGTAACGGGCCAGGTTGGAACTGGCCTCGGCGGGGGCCAGGATGTAGTAGGCGTTTAGGGCCAGGGGCAGGGAAGGCCAGGACACCTCCTTCACCTGAAGGCCAAGCCCCCGGAAAACCTCCAAGGCCTGCCGCAAAGCCCCCTCCACCCCGGGGCTATTCCCGGAAAGGGCCTCCCGCACCACCCCAAGCCGCAAGGAGGGCAGGGGCTCCGCCAGGGCCTCCTGAAACCGGGGCTTCAGGTCCAGGCTGGTGGCGTCCAGGGGATCGGGACCGGAGATGGCGTCCATGAGCAGGGCGAGATCCCGCACCGAGCGGGCCATGGGGCCGATCTGGTCCAGGCTCGAGGCGTAGGCGATAAGGCCGTAGCGGCTTACCCGGCCATAGGTGGGCTTAAGGCCATAAATGCCACAGAAAGCTGCAGGCTGGCGCACGCTTCCCCCGGTATCCGACCCCAAGGCCAAAGGCGCCAGATCCGCCGCCACCGCCACCGCGCTTCCCCCGCTGGACCCCCCGGGCACCCGGGTGGGGTCAAAGGGATTTCGGCTGGGGAAAAAGGCGGAGTGCTCGGTGGAGGAACCCATCCCAAACTCGTCCAGGTTGGTCTTGCCTATGACTAGGGCGCCAAGGGCCTTTAGCCGGGCCACCGCCGTGGCCTCGTAAGGGGGCAGGAAACCCTGCAGAAGCCGGCTTCCCGCCGTGGTAGGAATTCCCTTGGTGACGATGTTGTCCTTAACGGCCACGACAAGCCCCGCAAGGGGAAGGGAAGGGTCCAGGGAACGGGCCTCCTCCAGCACCCCCTCGTTTACCGTGAGGAAGGCTCCAAGGCTTGGGTCCAAGGAGCGGATCCGCTCCAGGTAAACCTGGGCCACCTCCAGGGGAGATACCTCCCCTTGCGCCACCTTGGCGCGGATCTCGTGGGCCAACATGCCCCTACTATAGCCCGAAGTGGAGATCTAGCCAGTCCCGAAAGCCCCGGTAAGCCTCCTCCCCTCCCCTCGGCAAATAGGTGATGTCCCCGGGTTCGTGGCGGAACCAGGTGTACTGCCTTTTGGCGTAGGCCTTCACCGCCCGGATATCCCGGGCCAGCGCTTCCTCCAGGCTGTACGCACCCTGGAGGTACCCCACCACCTCCTTGTAGCCGATGGCCTGAAGGGCGGTCGGCATGGCGGGGTACCGCTCCAACAGGCGCTTCACCTCCTCCACCAGACCCCGGGCGAACTGGCGCCTGGCTCTTTCCTCCAGCTTGGGAAAAAGCCAGGTGCGCTCAGGCCAGAGAACCAGTTTCCTGTAGGCGAACCGGGGTGGGCGAAGGGGAAAGCGGGCAGGGGGCGTTCCCGTGCGCCTTACCACCTCCAAGGCCCGCACCAGCCGCCTGGGGTTCCTATCCACCCGCAGGGCATCCTCCAGGCTAACCCGGGAAAGCTCGGCCACCAAGGTCTCAAGACCCCTTTCCTCGAGCTCCCGCCAAAGGGCCTCTTGGACCTCTGGATCAGGCGGGGGCAGGGTGGGAAGCCCCTGGGAAAGGGCCCGGATGTAGTACCCCGTCCCCCCGACCACCAAAGGCACCTTTCCCCGGGCCAGGATATCGGCGATGGCCGCCTCCGCCAGCTCCACCCAGCGCACCACGCTCAGGGCTTCGGAGGGCTCCAGGATGTCCACCAGGTGATGGGGAACCCTTTGCCTTTCCTCCGGACTGGGCTTGTCCGTGCCGATGTCCAGGCCCCGATAGACCATGGTGGCGTCGGCGGAAACCACTTCGAGGGGAAGCTCCTCCCCAAGCCTCAAGGCCAGGAGGGTCTTCCCGCTCCCCGTGGGGCCCGCCAGGACCGGGATCGCCTCCACATCCCTTATGCTAAGGGCATGCTGGAGCGCTTAGACCGCCTGGAGACCTTGCGCAAGCTGAAAGAGCTACAGGAGCGCATCGCCGAGCTGGCCTACCAGCTCACAGGGGAGGAACCCGCCGCCTGGACCCCCAAGGTGGACCTCCTCGAGGACGAGGACCACTACGTCCTCCTCGTGGACCTCCCCGGGGTGCGCCCCGAGGATTTGGAGCTTCTGGAGGAGGGAAGCCGCATCACCCTGGCCGGGATCCGCCATCCCTTGCCCGGGGTCTACCTCCTGGAGGAACGGCCCATGGGCACCTTCCGCCGCACCCTGGACCTGCCCGGCCCCATCGAGGAGGGCACCGCCCAGGCCAGCCTGCGCCAGGGGGTACTGGAGGTACGGTTCAAGAAGCGCAAAGGGGCTCCCCTGCCCCTCTCTCAGTAGCGCACCTGGTGGCAGGCCCGGCAACGGGGCTCGTAGTGCTCCTTGGCTCCCACCAGGATCACGGGGTCCGTGTAGCGGGCGGGCTTTCCGTTCACCAGGCGCTGCGTGCGGGTGGCAGGAGCCCCGCACTGGGCGCAGATGGCCGTAAGCTTCTCCACGAACTCCGCCCGGGCCAAAAGCTCCGGCATGAGGCCGAAGGGCTCACCCCGGAAGTCCAAATCCAACCCCGCCAGGATCACCCGTACGCCCTGGCGGGCCAGATCCTCCGCCAAGGGGAGAAGGCCGGCATCCAAAAACTGGACCTCGTCCACCGCTACCACCTGGGGCAAGGGGGATAGGTACGCCTCGATTTCCCTGGCCTCGCCCACGGGGATGGCCTCCACCCGCTGGCCGTCGTGGCTCACCACCTGGCTTTCGTGGTAGCGGGTGTCCAGCCGGGGCTTGAACACCAAAACCCGCTGCCGGGCGATGAGGGCCCGCTTGACCCTGCGGATGAGTTCCTCGCTCTTGCCCGAGAACATGGGCCCGGTGATAACCTCAATCCAACCCTGGCGGTGCAGTACCGGGGGCATCCTGGCCCAGATTCTACCCGGGCATAGGGTATACTTTCTCCAAAATGGGTGCCTTGGACCGGGTTCGGAGGACGCTGGAGGAAGGCTCCGATGAGGAGGCCCTGGCCTTTCTTCGCCACCCCCCCTCCCCTGAACCCCCACGAAGAGGCCCTGGCCCACGCGTATGACGGGGAGCTAGCGGAGGGAGCGATCTTGGGGAAGTGGGGACGATCAAAGCACACCTGCCCCCCTCCCCATAGAAGTGCTGGGAATAAGCCGAAGGCTACCGCCACGGGCAACCTTGTTCCTGACCCTAACCACAGAAGCGGCGAGGCCTTAAAGGGCCTCGCCGCAGACCAAAAACCTGCCCTTACCGTCCCTTGCGGTAGGAATCCCCGTAGCGGCGCTGGAAGCGCTCCACGCGGCCTTCCGTGTCCACAAAGCGTTGCTGCCCCGTGTAGAAGGGGTGGCAGCTGCTACAGACCTCCACGTGGATCTCCGGGCGGGTGGAGTAGGTGTGGATGACGTTGCCGCAACCGCAGATGATGCGGGCGGGAACCAGCTTGGGGTGGATGCCTTCTTTCACGTTTCGCCTCCTTTCGCACGGTCTTGGCCGTGCGCAAAACCATCTCCTACTCTACCAGGACCCCGGGCCATCCCGCAACCTCAAGGCGGGGGCAGGCGACGCCACCTGGGTCCGAAGAGGCGGCGGCGTAGCCGCTCCCAGGCCACCCAAAACACCCCTACCCCCAGGCCCAAAACCGCCAGGAGCCAGAGAATCCCCAAAACCCCAAGCCCCACCAGGGCGAAAAAGAGGAGGAGAAGGGGCAGGTACCAGGGAAGCCTCACGCCTTCACTTTACTCCCTAACTGGACTAGAATAAAGGATGCCCCAGGACAGGGGGGCGGTCGCGCCCGGGAGCTGAACCTCCCGGGTGAGGAAAGTCCGGGCACCATAGGGCAGGGTGCCAGCTAACGGCTGGGCGGGGTAACCCGACGGAAAGTGCCACAGAGAAAAGACCGCCAGCGGCCAGGCCAAGGCCTGGTGCGGGCAAGGGTGAAACGGTGGGGTAAGAGCCCACCGCGCCTCCTGGAAACAGGGGCGGCACGGCAAACCCCACCCGGTGCAAGGCCCAGTAGAGGGGAAGGGCTTGCCCGGCCCGCCACAACCCCTGGGATGGGCCGCTTGAGGCCGGCGGCGACGCCGGTCCCAGAGAGATGACCGCCAAAAACAGAACCCGGCTTACGCCCTATCCTGGGGCTCCCCAAGCTTCGGCTTGGGGTTTTTCTTTGCATCTGGGGTGGGAATTAAGTGGGACATAAGTGGGAGGTAGTGGAAAACTGTGGGGAATCCGTGCTATACTCCTGGGCAAGAACTCCTCTGCGGGTAAGGCTCCAAAGCGGACGCCCAAGCCCAGCCAGCCCCAGAGGGTGGGACCAGGTGGGAAATGCCCTTCGGCGAGTATCAGTACAGCCTGGACGACAAGGGGCGGGTGGTGATCCCCGGCCCCTTCCGGGACTTCCTCGAGGATGGCCTGGTGCTCACCCGCGGAATGGAGGGCTGCCTCTACGTCTTTCCCTCGGACCGCTGGCGCAAGATTGAGGAGCAGCTGGTCAACCTCCCCCTCACCGACGCCCAGGCCCGGGCCTTCGTACGTTTCTTCTACTCCGGGGCCCACAAAACCCGCATGGACAACGCCTCCCGGGTCCTGATTCCCCCGCCCCTCCGCCAGTTCGCAGGTCTAAAGGAAGGTGGGGAGGTGGTGATCGCCGGCGCCCCGGGACGGCTGGAGATCTGGAGCCAGGAACGCTGGTGGAAGACCATCGAGGAGATCATGCAAAACCCCCCGGCCCCCGAGGCCCTCAAGGGGCTTATCGGATAGGTGACTATGAACGCCATTACCGAGCACATTCCCGTTCTTTACGAAGAAGTTCTAAACCTCCTGCAAGTCCGCCCGGGGCAGGTGTACGTGGACGCCACCTTGGGGGGGGCTGGGCACACCAAGGGCATCCTGGAACGCGGAGGCCTGGTCATCGGCCTGGACCAGGACCCCGAGGCCGTGGCCCGGGCAAGGGCCCTGGGGCTCCCTGGGCTCAGGGTTTTTCAGCGAAACTTCCGCCATCTAAAGGAAGTCCTCCAGGAGGCAGGGGTTAGCCAGGTGGCGGGCATCCTGGCGGATCTAGGGGTGAGCAGCTTCCACCTAGAGGACCCCAAGCGGGGCTTCAGCTACCAGAGGGAAGGCCCCCTGGACATGCGCATGGGAGAGGAGGGCCCCACCGCCTACGAGGTGGTGAACACCCTTCCCTTGGAAGACCTCCGGCGGATCCTGCGGGACCTGGGGGAGGAGAAGCAGGCCCATCGCATCGCCAAGGCCATCGTGGAGAGAAGGCAGAAAGCCCCCATCCGCACCACCCTGGAGCTGGCCGAGGTGGTGCGGCGGGCGGTGGGCTTCCGGAAGGCGGGCCACCCAGCCCGCAAAACCTTCCAGGCCATCCGGATGTATGTGAACGACGAGCTGGGTGCTCTGGAGGAATTCCTTAGGCAAGCCGAGGAGGTCCTGGCCCCTGGAGGAAGGCTTCTGGTCATCACCTTCCATTCCCTGGAAGACCGCGTGGTGAAGCGCTTCCTGAAGGAAAGCAGCCTTAAGGTGCTCACCAAGAAGCCCATCACCCCAAGCCCAGAGGAGGTAGCGAAGAATCCCAGGTCCCGTAGCGCCAAGCTCAGGGCGGCGGAGAAGGAGGTGGCCTGATGCACCGCCAAGGAAGCCTGGGCACAACCCTTCGCTTCGGCCTCCTCTACCTCTTAGCCCTTCTCTTGGTCTTCGCCGTGGGCCACCGCAACCAAATGGAGAAGGCGCACCTGGCCAAGATGGAGGAGGAGCTCACCAGACTAAACGCCCAGGAGGAAGCCTTGCTCAAGGAGAGGTGGCAGGCCACCGAGCCCCATCGGGTGCTCTCCTGGGCCAAGGAAAAGGGCTTCGTGCCCATGAGCCAAGGGAGGTGGGCGGAGTGACCGTAGGGGTAAACCGGGTCTCCTGGGTTTTTCTGGGGTTCGCCCTCTGGATGGCCCTCTTCGGCTTGGGCCTTTACAGCCTCATCGCCCGCCCTCCAAGGCTCTCCGCTCCCCTGCCTCCCGCCGCTCCCCCTCGAGGCACCCTGTATGCCCAGGATGGCACCCCCTTGGCCCTG
>Ga0101945_1000971_pt2:7500-31001 | contig 31001 bp, 26 predicted proteins | sample DewCreD2012metaG_2_FD_75246 | JGI IMG/M metagenome (GOLD analysis project Ga0101945, IMG submission 75246) | Hot spring sediment bacterial and archeal communities from British Columbia, Canada, to study Microbial Dark Matter (Phase II) - Dewar... ... | reverse complement strand
CACCCGAGCGGGCACAGTGGCCGCCTCAGCGTAGAAGTAGACGGGCAGGCGCAACTCCGTCCACAGGCGTGCGCCCACCGCCCGTGCCAGCTCCACCGCCTCGGACATGGTCACATGGGCGATGGGGACGAAGGGGACCACGTCCACCGCACCTATGCGCGGGTGCTCCCCACGGTGCTGGTTCATGTCGATGAGCTCCACGGCGCGGGTGCACAGGGCGAAGGCCGCCTCCCCCACCGCGTGCGGCGGTCCGGCGAAGGTGATCACGGAGCGGTTGTGGCTCGGGTCCGACTGTACGTCCAGCAGGCGGACCCCTTCCGTGGACCGAACGGCGTCTACCACGGCCTGGATGACCTCGGGCCGTCGCCCTTCACTTATGTTGGGGACGCACTCGACCAGCTTTCCGCCCACACCGCACCCGCCGCAGCTCTGATCCTGGCCGCAGTTCCGCCGTTCCCGCGTTGAGCCTACACTATGCCCCGGGGCCGCTCAAGCGCGGGCCCAATGGCGGCTGCGGCAGGAACCCCGCCGCGGCGCGCGAAGGCTAAACGGCAGCGGTACCGTGGGACCGGCAATGCATCCGGAACGACGCACCCGCCTCAGCAAGTTCCTCTCGCTAGTCCTCCGCCACCGGCCGGAAGAGGTGGGGCTCGTGCTGGACCCACAGGGGCGGGTGCCGCTAGGGACGCTGGTGCAGGCCTTGCGGGCGCACGGGTGGGAGGACCTGCGGCCGGAGGAGGTGGTGGAGGTGGCCCGCCTGGATGCGCGCCGCTTCCAGCTCGAGGACGGTCTGATCCGGGCGCGCTACGGCCACTCCATCAACCTGCAGCAGCCGGGGCCGGCGGTCCGGCCCCCGGAATGGCTGTACTATCCCCTCCCCGCGGCGGACCAGGAGCGGGTGCGAGCCGACGGGCTTCGCCCGCGGCAGCGCCAGTACGTGCACCTCTGCCTGACTCCCCAGGAGGCGGCACATCTGCTGGAGAGGCGCGGGACGGCGGGAGAGGTCCTCCCCGTCCTGGCCCGCCGCGCCCACTCGGCCGGCGTGCCCTTCTACCAGGCCACGGAGCACCTCTACCTCGCCCCGCGGGTGCCGCCGGAGTTCCTCTGCCTCCCCGCCCGCGCTACTTCACGGTGAGGGTCCCCACCATGCCAGCCTCGCGGTGCCCGGGCACCGTGCATACGATATTGTACTTGCCCGCCTTCAACGTGACCTTGACCTGCATGGTCTTCCCCGGCAGGATTGCGTCGACTTCCTTCAGGACCTTACCCTTGGCGTCCTCGATCACAAAGTTGTGCTCGACCGTCCCCTTGTTCACCACGTTGAATGTGATCTCTCCGGCGGCGGCGATGACATCCTTGGGCGTCCACTTGAACTCCGTCGCCACGAGCGCCACGGGCGCGGGAGCCCCCAGAAGGGGCGGGATCGCCGCCAGCCCTGCCGCCACCACCAGGAGAATCACGAAGGGCATACGCATCTCCGTCTCACCTCACGCATGAATTCACTCGCCGCCCGCTAGTATACGCGCCCGGGCTGGAAAGTGCATCCCTTTCGGAGGACCCTACTCGGGGATGCTCGGGCCGCCGGAGGGGCCTTCCGCGGACTCCTCGATGCGGGAGAAGTGGATCACCGTGACCTCATCGTCCAGGGAGACCTTGCGGCCGTAGATCTTGGCCAGGAAGTCCATGAGCTCTTCGTGGCGGCGCAGCTCCGGGTTGTCCCGCTCGATCTCCCGCGGCGTCACCTGGGAGAGGCGCTTGAACTCCACGCGGTCGATGATGGCCGTGGCCACCTTGCGCCGGGTGCCAAAGCGGCGGCCCACCGTCAGCCAGACGATCTGCCCCTCCCGGTACTTCTCCCGCTTGTCCCCCAGACGGATGGTGGCGGTCTTGCGCCCCTGGCGCAGCGCCTCGCCGAACACCGATGAGTAGAAGTTGATGGCAAACACGCGCTCTTAGCTCCTCCGACCGCCGGTGCGTCCTAGCTGGGCGCGGGCCCCGCCGCGCCGCGGGCCGACGGCATCGTGATCCCGTGACGCGCCGCCGCCGCCAGCGCCTCGGGGTATCCGGCATCGGCGTGGCGCACCACGGCGGTCCCTGGGTCCGCGGTGAGGACACGCTCCAGTTTCTGGGCGGATAGGGGGGTTCCCTCCGCCACGACCACCTGACCGGCGTGGATGGAGTAGCCGATTCCCACCCCGCCGCCGTGGTGTACGGCCACCCATGTGGCCCCGGCGCAGGTGTTCACCAGGGCGTTGAGGATGGGCCAGTCGGCGATGGCGTCTGAGCCGTCACGCATCCCCTCCGTCTCTCGGTGGGGGGAGGCCACCGATCCCCCGTCCAGGTGGTCCCGCCCGATGACGATGGGCGCCGTCACCCGTCCCCGCCGCACCAGGTCGTTGAAGGCCAGCCCCGCCTTGGCCCGCTCTCCGTAGCCCAGCCAGCAAATGCGGGCGGGCAGGCCCTGGAAAGGGACGCGCTCGCGCGCCATCCGGATCCAGCGGGCCAGCGCCTCGTCGTCGGGAAAGAGGCGGAGGATGACCTCGTCGGTGGTGTAGATGTCCTGCGGCTCGCCGGAGAGCGCCACCCAGCGGAACGGCCCCCGTCCCTCGCAGAACAACGGCCGGATGTAGGCCTGGACGAAGCCCGGGTAGGTGAAGGCATCGGTGAATCCGGCCTCCCTGGCCTGCCCGCGGAGGTTGTTCCCGTAGTCGAATACGACGCTGCCCTGACGCTGGAACTCCACCATAGCCTGGCAGTGACGCGCAATCGACTCGCGGGCCATGCGGACGTAGCGCTCGGGGTCCTGCCGCCGCAGCAGCACCGCGTCCTCAGCGGAGACGCCCGCGGGGATGTAGCCGCCCAGCGGGTCGTGCGCCGAGGTCTGGTCGGTGACCACGTCGGGGGCGAAGCCCGCACGGAGCAGGGCGGGGTGGGTCTCCGCGGCGTTGCCCAACAGCGCCACCGAGAGGGGCCGCTGCTCGCGGTGCGCCTCCTCCACCCAGCGCAGCGCCTCGTCCAGGCGGTCTGTGGCTCGGTCCACCCATCCCGCACTGCGGCGGCGGTGGATGCGCGCCGGGTCGGCCTCCACGACCAGGGCGACCCCCTCGTTCATCGTCACCGCCAGGGGCTGCGCCCCGCCCATGCCCCCCAGCCCCGCGGTGAGCACCACCCGGCCGCGCAGCGACCCTCCGAAGTGCCGCCGAGCCACCGCGGCGAAGGTCTCGTAGGTCCCCTGCAGGATGCCCTGGGTGCCGATGTAGATCCACGATCCGGCGGTCATCTGCCCGAACATGGTCAACCCTGCCGCCTCCAACTCCCAGAACTTCTCCCAGGTGGCCCACGCCGGAACCAGCATGGTGTTGCTGATGACCACGCGCGGAGCCCACTCGTGGGTGCGGAAGACCGCCACGGGTTTGCCCGACTGCACCAGCAGGGTTTCGTCTCCCTCCAGCCTGCGTAGCGCCTCTACCAGCGCGTCGAAGGCCTCCCAAGAGCGGGCGGCCTTGCCCGTCCCTCCGTAGACGATGAGCTCCTCCGGGCGTTCCGCCACCTCCGGGTCCAGGTTGTTCATCAGCATGCGCAGCGCCGCCTCCTGTCCCCATCCCTTGCAGGAGAGCGCCGTCCCCCGGGGGGCGCGCACCACCCTGGCTCCCTTCACCATCACCCTCGCCCCTTTGATCCTGCCGCCGGTTACTCCAGCGCCCCCGTCACCTCTTCCGCAGCCTTCAGCAGCGTCCCCTGGCGCACCAGGTCGCGAGCCCGGGCCAGGTCCCCGGCCAGGACGCGGTCGCCCTCCAGCGGAGGGATCACCCGCCGCACCGCCCTGCAGGCGGCGCGAACAGCCGGCGCCGCCTCCTCCACACCTCGGAAATCCAGGGCCTGGGCGGCGCACAGCGCCTCGATGCCTACCACCTGCTCCACGTGCTCCACCACCCGGCTGGCTTTGCGGGCGGCGATGCTGCCCATGCTCACGTGATCCTCCTGGTTGCCGGAGGTGGGGATGGAGTCCACGCTGGCTGGATGCGCCAGCACCTTGTTCTCGGCCACCAGCGCCGCCGCCGTGTACTGCGCCAGCATCAGCCCGCAGTGCAGCCCTCCCCCACGGGTCAGGAACGGAGGCAGCCCGCTCGACTGCGGGTTGACCAGCCGGTCGATGCGCCGCTCGGCGATGGTGCCCAGGGCTGCGATGGCGATGGCCAGGACATCCATGGCCAGCGCCACGGGCTGGCCGTGGAAGTTGCCCCCGGAGACCACCTTCTCCGCCTCGGGGAAGACCAGGGGGTTGTCGGTGGCGCTGTTGATCTCCGTCTCCACCACCTGCCGGGCGTAGGCGATCCCGTCCCGCGCCGCACCATGCACCTGGGGCAGGCAGCGCAGGGCGTAGGCGTCCTGAACCCGGTCGGCGGGGCGGGCCAGGCGCGACCCCGCCAGCAGCCGGCGCAGGTTTGCGGCGCTCCTCTGCTGCCCCGCCTGGGGGCGGACGCGGTGCAGGTCCACGTCGAAAGCCGCGGGCAACGCCAGCAGCGCCTCCGCGCTCATGGCCCCGGCCACGTCCGCGGTCCTGGCCGCCACCTCCGCACGCAGCACGGCCAGAGCCCCCACCGCGGTCATCATCTGCGTGCCGTTGATCAGGGCGACCCCCTCTTTAGCTGCCAGGACCACCGGCCGCAGCCCTGCCTCCTGCAGCGCCTCCGCCGCGGCGCGGACCCCTTCTCCTGTCATCACCTGCCCCTCCCCCATCACCGCCAGGGCCAGGTGCGCCAGAGGCGCAAGGTCACCGCTGGCGCCCACCGACCCCTGGGAGGGGATTAGCGGCACGATCCCGGCATTGAGCATCCCGATCAGCGTGTGCAGGGTTTCCAGGCGGACGCCGGAGTAGCCCAGGGCCAGGGCGTGGGCGCGCAGCAGCATCATGGCCCGCACCGCCTCCGGGGGCAGGGGCTCCCCCACCCCCGCGGCATGGCTGCGGACGATGTTGGCCTGCAGCGCGGCCGTCTGCTCCACGGGAACTGCCACCGCCGCCAGACCTCCCACGCCGGTGGTGATCCCGTATACAGCGCGGCCGCTGCGCGCCAGCTCCTGAACGAAAGACCGGGCGCGATCCACGCGGTGCGCCGCAGCCGGCGCCAGCGCCACCGGCCGGCGCGCATGGACCACCGCTTCCAGGTCCTCCAGGGTCAGGCGCTCCCCGATCAGCACCTCCACGGGTTCGCTACTTCAGGCGGGGGTCGACAAAGGTCACCCGGACCCCTTTGCCGCGTTCAGCCACCGCCGTAGCCACGGTGGCGCCCCGGTATACGATGGTCAGGGTGACCTTGCGGATGGCGCCCATGGCGGGAACCTGGGCCCGGATCGGCTCCGGCACCTGCAGGATGACGTCGCTGGCCAGGCGAGCCTCGGCCGTGAGGAACTGGCGGGCGCGCTGCGCCCACTGCTGCCGGTCCTTCTCCGCCTCCTCGGGCTTGAAGGTCGCCGACTCAAAGGTGGCGCTCACCGTCCCCGCCACCGCATCCAGGCTGACAGCCTTCACCGCCTGCTGGCCGATGATGTTCTCTATGAGGCTGCGCACCAGCACGTCGGGGGGCGGCGGCTTCGTCGCCGCCTCCTGCCGTCGCCGCCAGGCGTAGTCCCAGGCGTACAGCCCGGCACCGGCCAGCACGGCGATGAGGACGAAGAGGATGATGGGGACCGGGTTGATCCCCGTCTTCCGGGAGAGCCCTCCCGCCCGCGCCCGCCCCACGTTCCACCTCCGCATGCACCGCCCGTGGCGGTGCGGCTGTCATCTCGCGCGGATCGCCTCGCTGGTGGTGATCACCCCGCGGTAGAGGAAGGATACCTGACGGATGGCCACCTGCAGGTCGAAGGGAGTGATGGCGGAGATGGCGTCCACCGGCAGGATCACCCGGTACCCGCGCAGGGCCGCGCTGCCCGCGGTGTGCAGGACGCAGATGTTGGCCACCGTGCCGCAGACGATGAGGCTGTGGATGCCCGCCAGGCGCAGCTCGTGGTCCAGGGGGGTCCCGAAGAATCCGTCGTAGCGCAGCTTCTCCAGCACCCGCTCCCCGGGCTGCGGGGCCAGCTCGTCCACGATCTGCCACCCCCAGGTTCCCCTCAGCACGTGGGGCCCCCAGATGGGAAACTCGATGTCGCCCTCCTGGTGCGTGTCCTGGGTGAAGAAGACCTTCATCCCCCTCCCCCGGGCCAGGCTCAGCAGGCGCTGCACGGCGGGGATGGTGGCCGCGGCGGTGGGCACCACCAGGGCACCGCCCGGTTTGACGAAGTCGTTTTGCATGTCCACAACGACGAGGGCGGTCCCCCGCGGCTCCACCACCACCTCGGGCTGCACCACGTACTCCGGCGCTTCTACCGTGACCGTCATGGTCGCGCCTCCAGGAGGGCCTCAGGCCGCAGCGGCGCGCACCAGCGGGCGCAACGCCGCCACCAGGATCCAGATGACCACCAGGTCCACTATCGTCTCCACCAGCAACCCACCCCAGAAGATGGCAACGGCCACCTGGCTTAGCGGCAGCAGGCCCGCGGCCAGGAAGACGGCGATGTTCAGGGCGTGCCCGACGATGATGGCGAAGGCACCCAGCGGCTGGTTCGCCCGGGCGATGAACCCGGCGGCCAGCCCCATGATTGTGTGGGGGATGACCGCCCCGAACTCGAAGGCGCGGCTGCCGGTCTCGCTGAACAGCGCGTTGATCAGCGTGCCGACGAACCCCACCAGAGCGCCGGCGGTGGGGCCGAAGAGAATGCCGGCGACGACCACCACCACCATGTTGATGGCGATGATCGCCCCCGGAACCATGGGGTTGCGCAGGTACGGGGTGACGAACTGCCCGATGACCACATACAGCGCCGCCAGCACCGCCGCGTACGCGATCTGCCGTGTCGACATACGCCCGCCCCCTTCCTCTGCTGTGGCTGTCACCTGCCGGGCTTCCGCGCCCATTCTAGGGATTGGGCCGGGGAGGGGTCAAACACCAGACGGACGGCGTCTACGAAGGCTCGGGCTTTGGCTTGAGCCGCGGCAGCGTGGGCTCCGGACGCCCGGGCTTGGGCTCTGCGGCGGCCCCGGTGGGCGGAGTCTCTGCGGGCGGCGCGGGCGGCTCCACGGGCAGCCCCTGCAGCACCCGTTCCAGCTCCTCGGCCTCCAGGCTCTCCCGCTCCAGCAGCGCTCTGGCCACCCGCTCCAACTGCTCGCGGTGCTCGGTGAGCACAGTCCGCCCCCGCTCGTAGCACTCGTCGATGATGCGGCGGATCTCCTTGTCGATCTCGTAGGCGATCTCCTCACTGTAGTTGCGGCTCTCCACCAGGTCGCGCCCCAGGAAGACGGGGCCGTGGCGCTTGCCCAGGGTGAGGGGCCCCAGCTTCTCGCTCATGCCGAACTCAGTGACCATCCGCCGCGCGAGCTCCGTGGCCTGCTCGAAGTCGTTCTGCGCCCCGGTGGTCACCTCCCCGAAGACGATCTCCTCGGCTACGCGGCCCCCCAGGGCCACGGTGATCCGGTCCAGGATCTCGCTGCGCGTGTAGTTGTACTTGTCCTCCGGCGGGGCGGAGATGACGTAGCCCAGGGCCATGCCCCGCGGCAGGATGGTCACCTTGTGCGGCGGGTCGGCATTGGGGAGCAACTTGGCCAACAGGGCGTGCCCGCCCTCGTGGTAGGCGGCGATCTCCCGCTCCTTCTGGGAGAGGATGCGGGACTTGCGCTGCGGACCCGCGATGACCCGCTCGATGGCCTCCTCCATCTCGGACATGGTGATCCTCTTCTTGTTGCGCCGCGCCGCCAGCAGCGCAGCCTCGTTCACCATGTTGGCCAGGTCGGCGCCGGAGAACCCCGGGGTGCGCTTGGCCAGGGCCTCCAGGTTCACGTCCTCGCCCAGAGGCTTGCCGCGCACGTGCACCTCAAGGATGGCCTTGCGCCCCTTGGTGTCCGGGTTGTCCACGACGATGCGCCGGTCGAATCGCCCGGGGCGCAGCAGCGCCGGGTCCAGGATGTCCGGCCGGTTCGTGGCGGCGATGACGATGATCCCGGCGTTGGGGTCGAAACCGTCCATCTCCACCAGGAGCTGGTTCAGCGTCTGCTCGCGCTCGTCGTGCCCGCCGCCCAGTCCTGCGCCTCGCTGCCGCCCCACCGCGTCGATCTCGTCGATGAAGACCAGGCAGGGCGCAGACTTCTTGGCCTGATCAAAGAGATCCCGGACCCTGCTGGCCCCCACCCCTACGAACATCTCCACGAACTCCGAACCGGAAATGGAGAAGAAGGGCACCCCCGCTTCGCCGGCGATGGCCTTTGCCAGCAGCGTCTTGCCGCTGCCCGGCGGTCCGACCAGCAGGACGCCGCGGGGGATCTTGGCGCCCAGCGCCTGGAACTTCTTGGGGTGCTTCAGGAACTCGATGATCTCCTCCAGCTCTTCCTTGGCCTCGTCCACCCCGGCCACGTCGTCGAAGGTGACTTTGGGTTTGTTCTCCGTGTGAAGGCGGGCGCGGCTCTTGCCGAAGGACATGGCCTGGTTGCTTCCGGACTGCGCCTGGCGCAGCATGAGCATCCACACGCCCACGATGAGCAGGATGGGCAGCATGGAGGTGAGCAGGTTAGGCCATAGGGTGGAACGAGACCGCGGTTCGTACTTGATGCTCACCCCCTTGGCCGCCAGCAGGGAGAGGGTCTCCTCGGTCACCGGCCCGTAGGTGATGAACTCCTCGTTGTTCTTCAGGTGTCCGGTGATCCGCTCGTCGCTGATGGTCACGTCGACGATCTCGCCCTGCTGCACGCTCTTCAGGAAGACGTTGTAGGTGAGCTCCTGGCGGGGGGTGCGCTGGCGGTACAGGGGCAGGAAGAAGTAGACCACCACCGCGATGATGATGGCCCAGACGATCATGTTGCGGACGTAACGGTTCAGCACGCCACCCTCCCCGTTCGACTATACACGCTCCGCCGCCCGGGGGAAACCGCCCGGCAGCTTCACACCCGGGAACGCGTCCGCAGGCGGAGCACCCGGCGCGTCTGTGCGGTCACGCGGGCCTCCTCCGCCACGCGCCATCCCACAAGCCAGAGGATGGTCCCGGCGCCATCGACGAGCACAGGGAGGCTGGGGCGGCGAAGGCGAGGCACCTTGGCGTCTGTCAGGAAGTCTCCCACCTTCTTCCTCCCGCGCATGCCCAGCGGCCTGAACCGGTCGCCCGGACGCCAGGCCCGCAGCAACAGTGGCGGCTGCACGCGGTCGGCATCCAGATAGATGGCGCCGTCGTCCAGTGCCACCGCCTCCCGCGGCAGGACCGCGCTCTCCACCAGGCCCAACGGCCCCGCGTCCACCCGTCCCTCCAGGGGGATGATCACCTCCCACGACGGAGGTCCCGCCGTAGGTGCGAGGAGCAGGTCGTCCCCACGGACCTCCAGTTCCACTCCGGGGAAGCTGAGCCGCTGTCCGTCCCTCCCCTCCCGTGCCAGGCGCAGCGCCTCCTGCAGGCTAACGAAGCGCAGCTTCCGCAGATTCCCCCCTGCCGCGGCCACGGCGCGTCGCACCAACCGCCACCCCACCGCCGCCGGCTGCGCTGCCAGCACCGCCCGGTGCAACCGGACGCCGTCCTCCTCAAACGCCAGCACCTGGGGCTCCACGGCAGCGGCGGCCGCCGTCAGGGCGGCGTCCTCGGCAGCCAGGAGGTCCGCGCTTTGCTTCACCTTGTTCTGCCCGTCTGGGATATACCCTGCCAGCACGGGCAGCAAGTCATGCCTGACGCGGTTGCGCAGGTGGCGCCGATCCAGGTTCGTAGGATCCTCCCGCCAGGGTACTCCCTGCTCTGCCAACAGCGCCCGCAGGTCGCGGCGCCAGCAGTCCAGCAACGGACGCACCAGCACCACGCCGCCCAGCGCCCGCCGCGGCCACATGCCGCCCGGCCGACCTCCCCGCAGCAACCGCAGCAGCAGCGTCTCCACCTGGTCGTCAGCGGTATGCCCCACCGCCACCACCCCGCACCGCTGCGCTGCGGCGACGCGCTGCAGGAAGGCATAGCGGGCCTCCCGCGCCGCCGCTTCCAGGGAGAGGTGCTGGCGCCGCGCCCAGGCGCGCACATCCTCGGTCTCGCTCACGTAAGGCAACCCCCACGCCGCAGCCACCGCCTCGACGAAGCGGGCGTCCCAGGCGGCGTCGGGACGCAGTCCGTGGTTCAGGTGTGCCACGACCAGGCGCAGCCGCAGCGGAGCGGCAAACTCGCGCAGCAAGAGCAGCAGCGCCACCGAGTCGGCACCTCCGGAGACGCCGGTCACCACCCCGTCCCCCTCCACCAGTAGCCGGTGGCGGCGGACGGTGGCCTCCACAGTCTCCCGCAGCTCGTCCAGGGTTTCCCGCAGAAAAATTGAAGAGCCCCCTTCCGGGCCCGTCTGGTGGCGGCGGGGAGACTCGAACTCCCGACTCCGCGGGTATGAGCCGCGTGCTCTGACCAACTGAGCTACGCCGCCACGTGTCTCATTATACCTGGTGGCCCGCACCGCGGCCACCGGGCCAGGGCCCGGTCAGATCGTGCGGGCCTCAGGGTGTAATACGCACCACCAGCGGCGGCGTCTCCAACGTACCCGCCTGCGCGGTGCGACCCAGGAAGACGCCCACCAGCTCGTACGTCCCCGGCTCGACGCGGCGCCCCTGCAGGTCGGTCTGGCCCCAGGCCGCCCTGAACGTCAGCGCCTCCCCCGGGCGCAGCGTCACCTCCTGCACCACCTGCACGAAGGCCTTGTCGTGAGACCAGCGCCAGACCAGCGCGCCCCGCTGTCGAACCACCAGGTCGAAGCGCTGCCCCGAGGCGAACTCCACGCGCAGCGGCGTCTCTCCCGTGTTGCGCGCAACCAGGTACCACTGCACCGGCTCGCCGGCCACATAGATGGCCTTGCCCACGGACAGCTCCAGGCGCAGGGCGCCAGCGGTCTGCTGCACCGACGGTGCGCTCCCGGCGGTAACGAGAGCGGCGACGACGACCCACAGCAGGAACAGGGGCAGCGGCGGCCTCCCCGGTGGTATGATCCCTAAGACATCATACGCGAAGGAGAGGCGGGAGGTTCGCGGTGTCAGCGAGGGTGGAGGTGGTGGCGCGCGTGGCCGCCGCCGACGCCCAGGGGCGCGTCCTGTTGACGCAGCGGGTCGGGCGCGACTACTGGGTGCTCCCCGGAGGGCATGCCGACCCCGGGGAGCCGCTGCCCGCCGCCGCGCGGCGCGAAGCCGCGGAGGAGGCGGGAGTGCCCGTGGAGGTGGGGCCCTTGCTCTGCGTATGGGAGGTCCTCCAGGGGTCGCGCCGCCTGGTGCAGTGCGCCTTCCTCGGACGGATACAGGGGACGGCGGCTGAGGCGGAGACGGTGGACCGGGGACCCAGCGGCGGCGTGCGCCGCAGGCGCCTGGTAGCGCCCACCGAGCTGGAAGGCCTGCGTATCTTCCCGGCGGCTCTGGCGACGCCGGGTTTCCGGGTCCGAATCCTCCGCTACTGTCAGGACCCCGATAGCGTACGCGATCCCTACCTGGGGATCGAGGGGACCACCCACCTCTCCCTGCCCCACCGGCTGAACGTGCGGGTCATCCTGGCGCAGGGCGGACGGATCCTGCTGGTCAGCCACGACCGGGAGGCCTTCTGGGTGCTGCCCGGTGGCCTGGTGGAAACGGCGGAGATGCTGGAGGAGGCCCTCGTCCGGGAGACCGCCGAGGAGACCGGGATCCGCGTGGTGCCGGAACGGATGCTCTACCTGCGGGAGTTCGTGGACACTCACTTGGGCGAGCACGGCATCGAGTGCTACTTCCTGGGACGGAGAGCGGGAGGCGGGTTGCGTATGGGCACCGACCCTGCGTTCCGAGACGTCTCGGCGGCGCGCGGGCAGGTCACGCGCGCCGGCTGGTTCGACCGCGACGCGCTGCGCGACGTCGTAGTCTACCCCGACGCTTTGCGAGACCGCCTGTGGCGGGACCTGGCCGTGCCCACCCCCGACCTCTACCTGGGCGTCGCGCGGGTGGAGTGACTACTTGATGCCGGCGCGGGGCGCCTCGTAGCGGATCTTCCCGGCGGCAATCTCCTCCAGCGCCACGCTCACAGGGTTGGTGGAGTCCACGTCCACCAGGGGCAGGGCGCCTTCCTTCAACTGCCGCGCCCGCTTGGCGGCGACGATCACCAGCGCGTACTTGCTGTCCACGCGGTCTAGCAGGGCCTCAAGCGGAGGCTTGATCACCTAGCACGCTCCCAATTGCGCTCGCTGGGATGAAAGGATACGGGCGGATGCCCGGGGCGTATTCTAGCAGGCAGCGGAGGGTTGTCAATCGGCTCTAGCGCACAGCCGCCTGTCGACCCCGCCCCAGGAGCTGATCCAGCTCCTGGGGGTTGGTGGCGCGGGCCGCAGCCTCCTCGTAGGTGACCAACCCTTCCTCGACCAGCCGCCGCAGGGCCTGGTTGAGGGTCTGCATCCCGTCGCGCGCGCCTGACTGGATGGCCGACGGCAGCTGGAAGGTCTTCCCCTCTCGGATGAGGTTACGTACCGCGGGGGTCATCCGCATCACCTCCACGGCGGCCACCCGGCCGCGGCCGTCGCGCCGCGGCAGCAGCGTCTGGGAGAGCACCCCCTCCAGGGAGAGGGAGAGCTGCATGCGCACCTGCTCCTGCTGGTGCGGCGGAAAGACGTCGACGATGCGCTCCACGGCCTGAGGGGCACTCTGGGTGTGCAGGGTGGCAAAGACCAGGTGCCCGGTCTCCGCCGCAGTGATGGCTGTGGCGATGGTCTCCAGGTCCCGCATCTCCCCGATGAGGATCACGTCCGGATCCTGCCGCAGCACGTGCCGCAGAGCATGGGCGAAGGAGTGAGTGTCGCTGCCCACCTCGCGCTGGTCGATGATGCTCTTCTGGTCGTGGTGCAGGTACTCGATGGGATCCTCGATGGTCACCACATGGCAGGCCCGGTGCTGGTTGATGTGGTTGATCAGGGCGGCCAGAGTGGTGGACTTGCCGCTGCCGGTGGGCCCGGTCACCAGCACAAGCCCCCGGGGCAGTTCGGCAAAGCGCTCCACGCCCGCGGGCAGGCGCAGCTCGGCGATGGTGGGCACCTGCATGGGGATGGCACGGATGGCCGCGCCGATGTTGCCCCGTTGCCGGAAGACGTTGACGCGGAAGCGGGAGAGGCCGGGCACACCGTAGCCGAAGTCCAGCTCCAGCTCCTGGCGGAAGGTCTCCCGCTGCGCGTCGGTGAGCATGGACTCGATCAGCGACTGCAGCTCCGCCGGCTCGAAGGGAGGCAGGTCCAGCGGCGTGAGGTGACCGTTGATGCGCAGGATGGGGGGATTCTTCACCTTGAGGTGCAGATCGCTGGCGTTGCGTTCGATGACCATCTTCAGGAGCCCGTTAATCTCCATGAGCACCTCCGTTGACCGGGCCGGCGGATGAAGTGGAAAGCCTGAGGCTGGCGCCGCTTGGGGCTTCCGCCACCCTTATGCCCGCGGCCCGCCCCTCTTAGGCGGAGAGGTGCCGTCGCCGCATGCTACACTCATCCACGTGCCCCTGCGCATCCACCTCTTGGGCTTGACCGCGACCACGATGATCCTGACCATCATGGTGGCCCAACCTGTCCTCCCCCTATACCTGGAGGCGCACGGTCTGCCCACAGTGGAGATGGGCGTACTGGTGGGGATCATGTCGCTGTCCATCATTGGTACAGAGCTGGGGGCCATGGCCGTGAGCCGACACATCGGTCGGCGTGGGACGATTATCCTGGGCTCGCTAGGCGGGGCGGCTGCGCAGCTGTGGTTCGCCTTCGCCGCGACCCGGCCGGAGTGGTTCCTCTCCCGCCTGCTGTTTGGCGCGTTCCGCGGGCTGCTCTGGCCGGTGCTCTTCGCTGAAGTTGCCGACGCCGCGCCGCCTGGACGCCACGGGCCGGCCTTCGCCACCTTCTGGCTCTACTTCGGGGTGGGGCTGCTGGCCGGACCCGCGATCGGAGGGTGGTTGGCCGATGCCGCCGGCCTGCGGGCACCCCTGGTCCTCTCCGCGGCGGTGGCCCTGCTGCCTGTCTCGCTGGGAGGGGCGGTCAGCCCGCGGCGGGATACCGCAGTCCCCCTGGGCGCGTCCCTGCGTGCGCTGGCGCGGCGGGGCGAGGTGCTCTCGGTCTGGACGCTCAACTCCCTGCACACCACCGGCTACGGTTTGTTCTCCACCTTCCTGCCGCTGTACGCCACGGCGCAGGGACTGGACGCATCCCAGATCGGCCTGCTCTTCGCCGCCGGCTCAGCCGCGTTTGCCGCGGCGCAGCTTCCAGCCGGCAGGGCGCTGGAGCACCGCACCGCGCTGGGACCCCTGGCCGCGGTCTACCTGGCGCGCGCCGCGGTGATGGCGGCGATCCCCCTGGCGCACAGCTTTGCATCGCTCCTGCTGCTCAACGGGCTCGTGGGCGCTGTCGGCGCGGTGGTGCCGGCGGCCCTCTCCGCGCGCCTGGCCGTCGTCACCCCCCGGGGAGAGGCGGTGGCGGCCATGGGGGCGCTCAACGCCGCGGCCGATCTGGGCTTCTTCATCGGTCCAGTCGTGGGAGGCACCGTCGCCGTGCGCGGCCTGAGCTGGCCTTTCGTCCTGACACTGCCCATCGCCGCCGCGGCCGCCGTGCTGCTGCGCGCCACCGGCAGCCGGGCTACCCGAACCAGCGCTGCAGGCGCTCCCGCTCGAAGGCTTCCTTAGCCGCCAGAGACTCCGCCGTGGGCTCGGCAACGCGGACGTCGGGCGGGTCGGCGAAGAACCGGCCGTCCACCATGGTCGCCTGGCCGTCCCCCACCTCGATGAAGCAGTACCCTGCACCGTCGAAGCGCGCCGCGGGCTCCCGCCCCGTCAGCAGGTCCGCCAGGTTGCTCGCGACAACCTCACCCTGCCGCTCGGCGAAGACCCCGGCCTTGGGCAGCGTCTGCCCGCTCGCAAGAGGGATCTCCGTGACGTCGCCCAGGGCAAAGACGCGGTCGGCCTTTGTGGCCAGCGTCCGCGGATCGGGACGGACCCACTCGCCCTCCGTGAGGCCGCTTGTTGCCACGGCTGCAGGCGGCCGGTGTGGGGGAACGTAGACGACCACGTCCGCCGCCACCTCGCTGCCATCGGCCAGCAGCACGCGCGTCGCCTCTACCCGCTGCACCTGCGCCCGGGTGCGGAAGCGGATGTGCCGCGCGGCGAGGGTGCCCTCCACCTGCGCGCACGCCGCCGGCCCCGCCACCGGCAGCGACATCGCCTGGGGCGTGAGCACCTCCATCTCCACGGCGGAGCGACGCCCCGTGCGCCGCAGCATGGCCTCGATGACGAACGCCGCCTCGTACGGCGCGGGCGGGCACTTGTAGGGCAGCCCGGCGATGGCGATGAGAATGCGCCCGCGCTCCAGGTCCCGCAGCCTGTGGCCCAGGGCCTCGGCCTCCTCGGGCAGGTAGAGGTTGTAGCCGCCGGCGACGCCGCCGGGGATCAGGTCAGACCGCGGCTGAGCCCCCAGGGCGACGATCAGGTAGTCGTACCCCAGGAAGTCGCCGTCCACGGCTACCAGCCGGCGCTCCGGGTCGATGGCCTGCGCCGTCCCCTGGCGGAAGGGGATGGCGCGTGCCGGTAGGGTGCGCCGGTCCCTCGTGCCCTCCGCCCTGGTCGCCCGCCCATCCAGGAGCCAAAGCTGGCGCAGGCCCATCATGAAATCCGGTACCGCGTCCACGACCAGCAGATCCACCCGTTCGCCCAGCGCCTGTCGCAGTGTTGTGGCCGCGGCCAGGCCGCCGAATCCAGCACCAAGAACGAGAACGCGAGGGAGATCCATGGGTCCTCCTCACACCAGAACATGGCCTCACAGCCCAAAAACGCATCGGGGAGAGGCTCTCACCTCTCCCCGGCGGCTACTCCCGGCGGCGACCTACTCTCCCACGGCGTCGCCACCGCAGTACCATCGGCCCTGGAGGGCTTAACTTCCGTGTTCGGAATGGGAACGGGTGTGGCCCCTCCGGCATAGCCGCCGGGAATCTGCACAGGGAAGACACAGCTCGAACGTTGGGTACCGCGGGCAGATACGGCGAGGGCCGGGCGCGATACGCGACACCCAACATCCGAGACTCCACCTCCATCGCGGCCCGATGCACCGCGATGGGGGTCCCGGATCGCTCGCCCGGGAACAGCAGATGTACGCTCCTGCCCAAGACCCGAGGGGCGGACTCACGCACTGCTGGCGTTACGATCACATCCCCTCAGGATCCCGGACAACAGGGCACATACCGATCAGGCTCCGTAGAGCTGCCCCTAAGGGGGCTCAAGCCCTCGTCCGATTAGTACCGGTAGGCTCAACGCCTCTCAGCGCTTACACCTCCGGCCTATCAACCTGGTCATCTCCCAGGGGACTTACCCGGTTAACCCGGTGGGAGACCTCGTCTTGGGGTGGGCTTCGCGCTTAGATGCTTTCAGCGCTTATCCCGTCCGGACATGGCTACCCGGCACGTGCCCTTGGCAGGACAACCGGTACACCAGAGGTCCGTCCACTCCGGTCCTCTCGTACTAGGAGCAGCTCCCCTCAAGTCTCCTGCGCCCGCGGTGGATAGGGACCGACAGTGTTGTTACTCCTCCCCGCATTCGAAGAGGGGGCAGGTCATTTCTGCCTGCCTCTTCCGGTCGCCCGGAAGCTCGGACTATATCTTCGCCCTTTCGGACGTCTGGCGTATAGTCTCTGAGGGTTCCAGATGAGCCAAGATCGTTTCCAGCGACTTCCGTCGCCTCGCTCCGTCCTGGTTCATTGAGAAGGCCACAGTCAGGATTTGCTTCAGCCCAACTGGGTCGCGATGGTGGCCTTCGGCGATCAGTCCGAGGACCTCGACGAACCGATCAAAATCGGCCCGCTTCGTCGTTCGGAGCTGAAACCGCCTGAAGAACGGCACCACCTTCTCAACTAGGTCGGCGTGATTCCTCACTACCAGCACGCAGGTTCTGTCGCGGAGACTGCCTGGGTGATTCGGTTTGATGTACCCACATCCCAGAACGTCTCGGATCAGCGCCAGCACATGCTGATTGCCGTCGTTCTGCGAGACGTGGAATTCCGGAATCACCTGCCATTTCAACCGCGTGGTCGGATTACGCTGCACCGCCACGTGGAAACTACCTTCTCCGTCGACGAGCCCCGCGATGTAGTGTCCGATCTGCTCATCTGGCCTTCCCTGCTGATCACCTGCACCCATCGCGTTGTTACCCCTGACAGTCATCGGCACGGTACCGACGTTTTCAGGAGGTAGCGTGGGATTCCCCAGGCTTCCCAGCATTTAGCCAGATTTATAGACAGCAGCGGTCACTTACTGTCTCACGACGTTCTGAACCCAGCTCACGTACCTCTTTAATGGGCGAACAGCCCAACCCTTGGGACCTACTACAGCCCCAGGATGAGATGAGCCGACATCGAGGTGCCAAACAGGGCCGTCGATGTGGACTCTTGGGCCCTATTAGCCTGTTATCCCCGGGGTAGCTTTTATCCGTTAAGCCACGGCGCTTCCACTTGCCACCGTAGGATCACTAGGCCCGGCTTTCGCCTCTGCTCGGCTTGTCAGCCTCACAGTCAAGCCCCCTTATGCCCTTGCACTCGCCGCACGGTTTCCAACCGTGCTGAGGGGACCTTTGGGCGCCTCCGTTACCGTTTGGGAGGCGACCGCCCCAGTCAAACTGCCCACCTGCCACTGTCCCCCGGCCCGCTGAGGGTCGGGGTTAGGACGTAATCTTCCCGAGGGTGGTATTCCAAGGTTGGCTCCACGGAAGCTGGCGCCCCCGCTTCTCCGCCTCCCACCTATCCTCTACACGACAAGACCACATCCAATAGCAAGCTACAGTAAAGCTCCACGGGGTCTTTCCGTCCAGCCGCGGGATGCCCGTGTCTTCACGGGCTTCACAACTTCGCCGAGTCCCTCGTCGAGACAGCGCTCAGCTCGTTACGCCATTCGTGCAGGTCGGAACTTACCCGACAAGGAATTTCGCTACCTTAGGCAGTTCCCCTCATGTCACCATGAGGACTGGACCATATCTTCATCCCAAGCCGAGGAGGGCCTGGGAGTCCGGCGTATGGCCTCTGAGGATTCTCTCTGGCACCGCTGCAGCGATCACAGCCGCTGGCATTCTTTTGAGGAACTACCCGCACTCTTCGGTGCTTGAGAGTCTTTCCTGCTGGTTTGCTCTACCCATCGCATTGTCACCCCCCAATTCATCGGCACGCTGCCGATCACTTCAGGGAGTAGCGTGGGATTCGCGAGCTGTTCCAGCATATAGCCGGATTTCATAACGGCCCTTCCGGAGGTAGCACCGGTCCTACCGTTATAGTTACGGCCGCCGTTCACCGGGGCTTCGGTTTGGGGCGTCGCCCGGGGCGAACCCCGGACTAACCCCGCTCCTTTACCTTCCGGCACTGGGCAGGCGTCAGCCCCTATACGTCGCCTTGCGGCTTGGCAGAGACCTGTGTTTTTGTTAAACAGTCGGCTGAGCCTATTCTCTGCGACCTCTTCGGGCTCCCGCTGTGCGCGGTCACCCTACCGAGGCACCCCTTGTCCCGAAGTTACGGGGTCATTTTGCCGAGTTCCTTGACGAGGGTTCTCTCGCGCGCCTTGGCACGTTAAGTGCCCGGCCACCTGTGTCGGTTTGCGGTACGGGCGCCCGACATCCTGGCCACGAGGCTTTTCTCGGCAGCGTGGGCTCGGCCACTTCGCTCGCGGTTGCCCTTGAGCTCGCATTCACGTCTCGGCGTTGAATGAGGCTCCGGATTTGCCTAGAGCCTCCGCCTACCCGCTTAGCCCGGGACGTCCAGCACCCGGTAGGCCTACCCTTCTGCGTCCCCCCGTGACTCGTCACGGATATCGAGCGGGGCCGGAATGTCGACCGGCTGTCCATCGACTACGCCTCTCGGCCTCGCCTTAGGTCCCGCCTAACCTTACGCGGACGAACCTTCCGTAAGAATCCTTGGCCTTACGGCGGGCAGGATTCCCACCTGCCTTTTCGCTACTCATGCCGGCATTCGCACTTCCGCGTCGTCCAGCAGTCCTCCCGGTCTGCCTTCAACCTACAGCGGAACGCTCCCCTACCGTCCGGCGACCGAGGCCACCGGACCCGCAGCTTCGGTAGATGGCTTGAGCCCCGTTGGATCTTCGGCGCAGCATCGCTCGACCAGTGAGCTATTACGCACTCTTTCAAGGATGGCTGCTTCTGAGCCAACCTCCTGGCTGTCTTAGCGGTGCCACTTCCTTTCCCACTTAGCCATCATTCCGGGACCTTAGCTGGCGGTCTGGGTTGTTTCCCTCTCGACGATGAAGCTTATCCCCCACCGTCTCACTCCCGACGAGCACCCACCCGGCATTCGGAGTTTGGTTGGGTTCGGTACGGGTCCTCCCGCCCTAGCCCATCCAGCGCTCTACCTCCGGGCGGCTCCGCCGGGGCTGCACCTCAATGCATTTCGGGGAGAACCAGCTATCTCCGGGTTCGATTGGCATTTCACCCCTACCCACAGCTCATCCCCTGGTATTGCAACACCAGTGGGTTCGGGCCTCCACGCGGGACTAACCGCGCTTCACCCTGGCCATGGGTAGCTCACCCGGTTTCGGGTCTGCACCACGCGACTGGCACACCGGATGGTGTACCCTCCCCTCCGGGAGCGGCGCCCTATTCAGACTCGGTTTCCCTCCGCCTTCGGGATTTTCTCCCTTAAGCTCGCCACGCAGTGCAACTCACCGGCTCATTCTTCAATAGGCACGCCGTCAGGCATTCCGATCCCCGAAGGGATCGGCATAGCCCTCCGACTGTCTGTAGGCACACGGTTTCAGGTTCTGTTTCACTCCCCTCCCGGGGTTCTTTTCACCTTTCCCTCACGGTACTCGTGCGCTATCGGTCGCCAGGGGTGTTTAGCCTTGGAGGGTGGTCCCCCCAGCTTCCCACGGGGTTCCACGTGTCCCGTGGTACTCAGGAACGTCGCCCGAGAAGTCCCTGCCCTTTCGCCTACCGGGCTCTCACCGTCTCCGGCATGCCGTTCCAGGACATTTCGGCTAGAACAGGGATTGCTCACTTCCCGGCCGGACCGCAGCCCGGCCCGGCGACGCCCTCCAACCCCCGCGGTGCAACGCCTGCGGGCTATCACGCACCGCGAGTTTGGGCTCTTCCCGTTTCGCTCGCCACTACTCCGGGAATCTCAGGGCACCCTGCGAAGTCCTGACGGACTTCGCAGGAGCCCGCTGTTGATTTCTCTTCCTCCGGGTACTGAGATGTTTCAGTTCCCCGGCTGGCCCTCCCGCACCTATGAATTCAGTGCGGGATGACGCGGCATGACCCGCGCCGGGTTTCCCCATTCGGAGACGGCCGGATCGAAGGTTGTTAGGCACCTCCCCGGCCCTATCGCCGCCGACAGCGTCCTTCCTCGGCCCCTGGCACCAAGGCATCCACCGTGCGCCCTTAGTAGCTTGAGATCCCGCCTTAGGAACAGCTCTACAGAGCCTGCTACATACGGAACGCTGTTGGATGTCTTCCCTATGCAGTTGTCAAGGTTCACGACCCGCCGCCCCCTGCGGAAGCCGCGAGCTCCGACCGATCCCGGCCGGATATGTACAGGCACAAAAAGAGGGGATGAGCTCATCCCCTCGGACGCTCATCCGACGTACCGTCTGCGGTTGTTATCCGCTCTGGTACACCCAGTCCCTCCTCACGTGCCAAAGCGTATTATACCGCCCGGGACCCCCTTGTCAACGTCCCTTAGACGACCAGACAGGTCAGCGTGTCCTCCACCCCATCCACCCGCTGGATCCGGGAGAGGACCAACGTCCCTAGCGCCGAGAGGTCCCGGGCCTGGGCAAGGCAGATGCCGTCCCAGGGGCCCGTGATCACGTGTGCCTCGCGTACGCCCGGCACCCGCCCGATCCGCTGCACGGCCCGGCGGGCCTTGCCGGGCTCCAGCTTCAGCAGGACGACCGCCTCGACCGCCAACCTAACCTCCCTCCCTTCGCGCCGGCACCGTCTCCATTTGGCGGCCTGCAGGCGGCGTCCCCTCCTGCGGCCGTGCCGGCCAGCGAGTCAGCGCCACCCCGACCAGGGTAACCCCCGCCCCCACCAGGTGCCGCGACGTCAGCACCTCGTGCAGTGCCAGGACCGCCATGGCCACCCCCAGCACCGGCATGAGGTAGGAGTAGGCGGCGACGCGGGTGGGGCCGATCCGCCCGATCCCTTCGTACCAGAAGAGGTACCCCAGCGTCCCTGCGCCGAAGGCGGCGTAGGCCAGCTGTGCCCACGCCCCCGGGGAGACGCGCCACGACTGCCGCAGCACCTCGGGCAGGCCCGCCACGATGAGCAGGAGGGTGCCGAAGACCATGCCGATGGCCATGACGGTGATGGTGGCGTAGCGGCGCAGGAGCGGCAGCACCATCACGGGCGTCACCGCATAGGACGCCGCGGCCAGCAGGGTGAGCAGGTCGCCCCGCAGGTGCCCGGGGCTCAGCGAGCCGCCCGCTTGCACCAGGAGGAAGACCCCCAGGAAGGCCAGCCCGATCCCGGTGCCCTGGCGCCAGCCAAGGGGCTCGGCGCGGGTCACCCACACCAGAAGCGCCGTGATCACCGGCGAGACGGCGATGATCAGGACGGAGTTGCTGGCGGTGGTGTAGCGCAGGCCCGTGCTGAAGAAGATCTGGTAGAGGCCCACGTGGAAGACGCCGATGAGCGCGGCGTAGAGCAGATCCCGCCGGGCGATGACCAGGGGGCGCCGCAGCAGCGCCAGCAGCAGCAACATCCCCGCCGAGGCCGCGGCGAAGCGCACGGCGGCAAAGGCCAGCGGGGTGAACTCGTCATAGGCCGCCTTGATCACGGTGAAGGAGGAGGCCCACAGTACCACCGTGACCAACACCAGCACATCGCCCAGGCCAAAGACGTTGCCCACGCCTTCCCCCTGAATGCCGGTTGGGGTTCCGCAAACGGCCCCAGTATAGCAGGAGGGTCTGGAGGCGAGGTTTAGTCCGCCGTGGCGCTGTGGGGCAGGACCCCAGACGGTTGGGTGCGGGGGTCAGGATTCCGCCTCGGCCGGGGACGGTCTCCGAGGGAGGGCGGCGCGTAGCTCCGCAGCGAGGTAAAGGAGGCGATCGCGAAGCACCGATCCGGAGTCGTAGAGGTCTGCGGCCAGGGCTAGGTACTCCACCAAGTCCGCCAGGACGTCCGACTGCTCCACGTCTGCCCCGCCCCCCCGGGTGTCCAAGCGTCCCGCGGTGGAGAGCACCCCAAGCAGCCGCGGCACCGCGGCCACCGCTCCGTCGACGATCCGGCCGCGCAGCAGGCGCACCTCGTCCTCCACCTCGCCGTCTGCCGTGCGCAGGGCGGCCAGACGGGCGACGGTGGACACCGCGCCCGTATGCAGCAGCTCGGCGTAGAGCTCCCTGCAGCGCTGTGCGGTTATACGCCCGCGGCGCACAAGGGGGGAGCTCTCCGCAAGGAGCGACTCGCCGGCGGCCCACCGCTGCAGCATGTCGTTGAAGACCTCCACCCGTTCGCGTACCCAGTCCAGCGCCTCGCGCGCCGCGCCGCGCGCCTCTCGCACCGGCGGCTCGCTGGCCCATACCATTGCCCCTTCACCGGCACCCTCCGTTACCCCGGGGGGATCGACCGGACCACCCTCCCCGCCGGCCCAGACCTCTCCGGATACCGGCCACTGCCCCGGGGAGGTCGCGCTCAAGCCCTGATCCGTCCGGAGGCGGGGCGCAGCATCCCCGGGAGAGGAGGGACCGGACGCTGAACGCCCCGCGCCCGGAAGGTCCTCCTCGGCGAATACCTCCTCCAGGTCCGTGCCGCTGATGGGGGCGAGGCGGGTCGCCTCCTGGATGAATGCCTGGACCTCGCGGTACAACGTGGCCGCCGGTCCAGACCTCCCCTGCTGTTCCAGGCGGCGCAGGAGGGCTGTGGCGTTGTACCGCGCCACGTACAGGCACGCCTCGCGCACCCGGTTCAGCGCGGCGTAGAGCTGGGGGTCCTTTGCCGTCCGTGCGATCCGCTCCAGATCCTCCAGCTCGGCCAGCAGCCCCGACGGCCCCCGCTGTAGCATCTCCTTCAGTGCGGCGCCAGCATCCACTCCGCCGTCCACAGAAGCCAGGAGGGGGACGAGCCCCGGCAGAGACCGGTCCAGCTCCGATGCGGTGAGGAGGTGGGCGTAGACATCCACCAGACGCTCCAGGCGGTTGAGGCGGGCGATGGCCTCCTGCACGTTTCGCTCGTTCACGACTGGCCTCCGGACCCTGCGGACCGCAGGCGGTTCAGCAGCCTCTGGGCCTCCCGCGCGGCCTCGGTACCCGGCGCCAGCTCCACCACCCGCTCCAGGGCACGGCGGGCCTCGGCAAAGCGCCCCGCCTTGAAGGCGGCACGGCCGATCCAGAGGTAGGCCCGGGGTGTGGGCACTACGGCCGCAGCCTGCTTGAACTGCCCCATGGCGGGCCCGTACCACCCCGCGCGGTAGAGCTCCAGGCCCCTGGCCATCAACGCATCGTGGTGTGCTTGGCGTGTAGCTG
>Ga0101945_1000971_pt2:0-2500 | contig 31001 bp, 26 predicted proteins | sample DewCreD2012metaG_2_FD_75246 | JGI IMG/M metagenome (GOLD analysis project Ga0101945, IMG submission 75246) | Hot spring sediment bacterial and archeal communities from British Columbia, Canada, to study Microbial Dark Matter (Phase II) - Dewar... ... | reverse complement strand
CGAGCACGCTGCCGCGGGCCCGCACGCCGGCCCTGGCCACGGCGAGCCGCACGCTTTCCACCCTGCTTGTCTGGCCGCCTCCCACCCCCACCGTCTGCCCGGCGGCGGCCAGGACGATGGCGTTGGAGCGGACGTGCTTGCAGACCAGCCAGGCAAAGCGAAGGTCTAGAAGCTCCTCGGGGGTGGGGATGCGGCGTGTGACCACCCTCTCCTCCCGGGGCAAGCCGGCAGAGTCGGCCTCCTGCACCAGCAATCCCCCTGGCAGCGAGCGCACCACTCGGTCCGGCGGGGAGCCGGCAGGATGCACATCTCCCAACGTAGCCTGCAAAACGCGCAGGTTCCTGCGCCCAGCAAGCCTGCTCCTGGCGTCGGCCGTGACCTCGGGGGCGATCAGGGCCTCCAGGAAGAGGCTCCCCGTGGCATCGACGGCTTCGGCGTCCAGGGGAGCGTTCACCGCCAGGACGCCGCCGAACGCGGAGGTGGCGTCGGCGGCGATGGCGCGCCGCACCGCCTCGGCCGCGGTGGCGCCGAGGGCGGCGCCGCAGGGCGTGGCGTGCTTGATCACCACCGCAGCCGGAGGGGCGAACTCCCGCACGGCCGCCCAGGCCGCATCCAGGTCGGCCAGGTTGTTGTAGGAGAGCGGTTTGCCCTGCAGCAGCTCTGCACCGGTGACCTCCTCCGACGGGGGAGCCGGCACGGTGTACAGCGCCGCCCGCTGGTGGGGATTCTCGCCGTAGCGAAGCAGGCCGCGCCGCCGGTAGACGAGGACCAGCGGGTCGGGGAAGGCCTCCTCCCCGGCCATGCGTGCGGCTATGGCCGCGTCGTAGGCGGCGATGCGGGCGAAGGCGCGCGCGGCCAGCTCGCGACGCGTCTGTTCGGAGAGGGCACCGCTTCGCGCCAGCTCCTCCCGCACCGGCACGTACTGGGCCGGCTCGCAGACCGCACCCACACGCTGCCAGTTCTTTGCCGCCGCCCGCAGCAGTGTGACCCCGCCTATGTCGATCCACTCCACGAGGTCCTCCAGGCGCTCCCCGCGCGCCGCCGCCTCCTCGAAGGGGTACAGCGTGACCACTACGAGGTCGATGGGCCGGATGCCGCGGGAGGCGAGCTCGGTCAGGTGCTGGGGGCCGGCGGCCAGCACCGCTGCGGCGATGGCCGGGTGCAGGGTCTTCACCCGGCCGCCCAAGAGCTCGGGATATCCGGTCAGCGAAGATACATGGGTCACCGGAAGACCGGCCTGCGCCAGCACGTGGGCGGTCCCCGCCGTGGCTATCAACTCGAACCCCATCTCTGCCAGCGCGGCGGCGAAGGACACCAGTCCGCTCTTGTCCGAGACGCTGATCAGGGCACGGCGCACGGGGCCTGCCATCCTCGCATCATCCTCCTGCGCGTGAGGCGGCTTGGGCTGAGGTGGCGCGGATCTCGGGGAGGAGCTGGCCGACGGCGATCGCCCGCACCACCTCCGGGTAGAGGCGGTGCTCGGCCTGGGCCACGCGGGCGGCCAGGGTTTCGGGGGTGTCCTGGGGGAGGATGGGGACCGTGGCCTGGGCCAGGATCGGCCCCCCGTCCACGGTCTCGTCCACCAGGTGGATCGTGCACCCGCTGCACGACGCCCCCGACGCCAGCACCGCCTCGTGCACACGCAGGCCGTACATGCCCCGGCCCCCGAATGCCGGCAGCAGCGCCGGGTGGATGTTCAGGATGCGCCCCCGGTAGTGCGCCACGAACCAGGGAGAGAGGATGCGCAGGAACCCGGCCAGGCACACCAGATCCACACCCGCCTCGCGCAGCAGACGCAGCAGGTCCGCCTCGAACTCCTGCCGCGGCCGGCCCCGGTGCTCCACCAGGTGCGCCGGTACGCCCGCCCGCCGCGCGCGTTCCAGGGCGGGTGCCCCGGCCACGTTGGCGATGACCACCGACACGGTGTAGGGCGCACCGGCCGCGGCCGCGTCCAGCAGCGCCTGGAGGTTGGAGCCGTATCCGGAGGCCAGCACTCCCACGCGCATCAGCCGAACACCACCCCGCGCTCCCCGGGGAGGACCTCCCCGACGGGCCAGGCCGTCTCCCCGGCCTGCTGCAGCAGGGCCAGGGCGCGCGGCTCATCGGCGGGCGCGACCAGCACCACCATGCCCACGCCCAGGTTAAACACCCGGCGCATCTCCTCCTGGTCCAGCGCCCCCAACCTCTGCAGGAACGGGAAGACTGGGGGGACGGGCCAGGTCGGAATCAGGCGCGCCTGCAGGCCGGCCGGCAGCAGCCGCGGGATGTTCCCGACCAGCCCCCCGCCTGTGATGTGCGCCGCAGCGTGCACGGGCACCGTGGCGAAGAGCCGCAGCAGGGCCGGCGCGTAGCAGCGATGCGGAGCCAGCAGCGCGTCCCCCAGCGACCCGCCCAGCGCGGGCTCGTGCCGGCGCAGGTCCCGCCCCTCGACCAGACGGCGGGCCAGGGTGTAGCCGTTGGTGTGCAGCCCTGTGGAGGCCAGTCCGATGATCCGGTCGCC
>Ga0101945_1001083_pt1 | contig 31712 bp, 31 predicted proteins | sample DewCreD2012metaG_2_FD_75246 | JGI IMG/M metagenome (GOLD analysis project Ga0101945, IMG submission 75246) | Hot spring sediment bacterial and archeal communities from British Columbia, Canada, to study Microbial Dark Matter (Phase II) - Dewar... ... | reverse complement strand
AAGAATCGACCAACTCAAAGTTCCGCAAAAATCACGAACTTGCAAGTAAACGGCTTTTCATAATCCAGTGTTCATGCAGGTTTCAGAAGAAAAAATATCATTTTCACGCATTATTGAGGTTTATTGTGATTTATCTTTAAAAGTATGTGATAATAGTCACAATTTCGAATGGCATACTAAAATAATAGATTCTGTTTGTCAAGGGAAATTTTAACTTCTTAGGAGGAGATATGGAGCAGACCAGAATTAATTGATATTATTAATAATTTTCAATGGACTCCAGTTTTCAAATTTCTTTAAAATATTCCAATTTTTAGATCAAAAGGAATTATTTTCCTTCGAGGAGAAATCTCTTTAAACTTTGCTTATTCATTTTGGAGAGTCCCAGTTCTTTTACTCCTCGGCCGGTTTTCCAATAATCTGTACGATTAATCACAGAGGTAAGTTGGATTATGGCATCGTGGGTTGGGGTGGGAATTCCAAGAAGATCCCCCAAGGTCGAGATTAGAACCATTCCATAGGGCACATCCTCGGTAATATAGCGGTCTTTTAAGTGTTCTGGTCCTTTCATCTTCATCCCTGCGTAAATCCCATCCTTTCCAAATGCCGCATCCATACTTGTGTTAAGAATTCGATATCGGCATTCTTCCTCTGTATCTCCTAAGTGATAGTTTCTAAAGTCCAGATTATCCCAGTGATAAAGTTTATATCCCAGGGCTTTACAGATGGAGAGCCTCTCTTCATTGAGGGATTCAAATGCTCGAGCCACGGAGGGCGTCATTCCCTCCGCATAAAGGTAGAACTCACCCTTGGAATGTTCAATACGGGTGGCGCTGAGGAGGGTCGCGACGGGATGAACAATAGGATTAGGATTATTGATAGCGGCCTCTAACACATCCTTTGTGGGGATGATGATAGGATAGAACTGTTTGAGTTTTGAGATGACCTCCTCCGTTTTCTTGGCTGGGAAAACCCCGGTAGGAAGGATAAGGGCATGAATAAAAACCATTACGTGTCCAGGTGCTTTCAGACGGGTTCCATAAGGAAGGGTGCAACTTTCAGCAAAGATCACCTCTTTTTTTACCTTTTTCTGTTTAAAGATTTTTGCAAATTCTAAGCTTCCTCCTGATCCCGGCATCAGGACAAAGATTTGACCATCTTGGGCAAAGGGGGCACAGACTTCAGCCATGGCCTTGTGGCCGAAGGCAGGGGTGATCACAAATATCACTTCCGCATCTTGGATGGCCTGTTGGATATCATGGGTGGCTAAATTTAATTTGGCTGTTCCATCGATCGAAACCCCTTCAATACGAATCTCCCGGGTTCTAAGAACCTTTTCAAAGGTATCGGCGAATTGGGGGAGTTCAAAAAAATTGACCTTATATCCTGATAAGGCAAGGTTCGCAGCGACTGCATGCCCTCCGTTTCCCCCTCCTAATACGGCTACGACATCTTTTTCCATAAGTGTTCCTCCAAAGCGGGAATAGGTATTTATGGTTCTATTTCAATCCTAATTTCATCTCCGACCTTTATTTCTCCATCGGAGAGGACCTCTGCAAAAATTCCTTCCTTAGGCATTACACAATCACCGGCCTGATAGTAGATCGCACAACGCTCATGGCATTCTTTCCCAATCTGGGTGACCCTGAGGACCACCTCCTCTCCTATCCGAATTTCTGTTCCGATAGGAAGATGAACAAGATCAATTCCTTGGGTGGTAATATTCTCTGCGAAATCGCCATAACCTACATTTAATCCCATAGCCCTCATCTTCTCAATCGATTCATTAGCAAGCAGGCTTACTTGACGATGCCATGGACCTCCATGGGCATCCCCCTTTAGTCCAAAATCTTTCAGTAAAACACATCGGTGGATATTCGTTTTCTTGGTTCCTTTTTCTTGGCTGATATTGACTGCCAAAACTTTGCCTCGTTGAATCATTTTTATCTCCTATGAACTCAACTCCGTCGTCTTTGCGATATAGGTGCCACTCTTTCCGCCGGTCTTTTTCACCAGATGGATATTAGAAATTACCATTCCCCGATCAATGGCTTTACACATATCATAAATGGTGAGGCCTGCCGTAGCCACCGCCACAAAGGCCTCCATCTCTACACCTGTTTGGGCTTTAATCTTGGCCCTGGCTTCGATATCGATTCGACTCTCTTTTTCAAAAGGGAAAAAATGGATTTCGATATGGGAAAGATTTAAAGGATGGCACATGGGAATGATGTCAGAGGTTTTTTTAGCAGCCATGATGCCTGCTACCCTGGCTACCGAAAGGACCTCCCCCTTTTCAATTTTCCCTGACATAATTCTTTTAAAGGTATTTTTATTCATAAAGACCGATCCTCTAACGATGGCCTCCCTCAAGGTTTCCCTTTTTCGACTCACATCCACCATCTTTGCCCGACCCTGTTTGTCGATATGAGTTAATCTTAACATATGACCCCCAATCGAGTGAAAAATTCCTCTGGCTTTTGATCCATAATTTTTTAACCCCTTATCCCTAACGGTTTAAGGCGCTGATCATCCTCCTATTGCCGACATATTTCTCTGACATTTTTTAAACGGATAGGTATTAATCTGGTGTTTCTCCGGTTTTGATTTTAAGGCTTCAAGTAATCTCTCCCTCAGCTCCTCATCCCCTGCTCCATTTCTGAGGTATTGCCGTACATCGATCTCTTCGTCAGAAAAGAGACAGGTCCGGATCTTTCCATCCGGAGTTAATCGAAGACGATTACAATTTCCACAGAAGTGGTCACTCACAGGTCCAATAAGTCCTATTTCTCCCAAGGCCCCCTCGAAATGATATCTCTGCGCTGGTCCGTCCAACGGATCAGATGGAACTGGAATAAGAGGAGCCTTTCTTTCCAGACGGGCTTTAATCTCTTTGATGGTTAAAATTCTCCCTTCTTTCCATTCCTCTCCATTTCCAGAGGGCATATACTCGATATATCTGATGGTCAGGGGAAGACGAAAGGTCAGTTGGGCAAAGGATTCGATCTCATCGTCATTCATTCCTCGAATGGCGACCATATTAATCTTGATGGGGGAAAGCTGAACGTTTAAAGCCTCCTCGATCCCTTTCCATACCTGCTCAAAACCGTTTCTCCTTGTAATTTGATAAAACCTCTCTTTTTGGAGGGTATCTAAGCTGATATTGACCCTTTTTAATCCTGCCTCTTTCAGGGCTTTCGCAAAATCTTTTAAGAGAATTCCGTTGGTCGTAAGGCTTAAGTCTTTTATTCCTTCGATCTTCGAGAGATTGGCTACAAACTCTACAATCCCTTTTCGGACTAAAGGTTCTCCTCCGGTAAGCCTGACCTTAGAGATTCCCTCGGACACAAAGAGACGGACCAGCCGAAGAATCTCCTCATAGGTGAGGATCTCTTCATGATGGATCAGAGGAATTCCTTCTTCAGGCATACAATAACGACATCGGAGATTGCATCGGTCCGTGACCGAAATTCTAAGATAGTTGATTCTTCGTTTATAAGGATCGAACAGCATCTCTTTTCTCCGAACCTCTAATTCGGTATCTCCAATTCTTCCCCTGTTCTCGAGACATCGTACCCCCCCATCTGGAGAACCTGAGTTTTAAATTCCTCCGATCGAATCGTTTCAATGAGAGTCTGAATCCTTCTATCTTCAAAGAAGGCGGAAGGGATGAGGAGATCGTAACGTTCTTTAGCCACTGGGATGAAATCGAGCCCCAGAGCTTCTGCGGCTGAGAGGATTCCCAATCCCACATCCGCAATGCCACTGGCAACCATTGAGGCCACTCCCATATGGGTAAATTCCTCCCTTTCGTAACCCTGAATCTCTTTTGGATCGATGGAGAGGCTTTTAAGGACGTGATCGAAAAGAATCCTTGTCCCCGAGCCTTTCTGACGATTGATAAAGAGGATCTCTTTTCGAGTCAAGTCCTTCAGCCCTTTGATGCCTTTGGGATTTCCAGGCCGAACGATTAATCCCTGTTCTCTGAAGACAAGGTGAATCATCCTGAGCTCTCTCCCTTTCAGATATTTTTGGATATAGGGGAGGTTATACTCCCCTGAGTCGGGGTCAAGCAGATGGATCCCGGCAATATGACAACTCCCTTCTCGGAGGGCAAGGATTCCTCCTAAACTCCCCACAGGATGGGCCGAGAAAAAGACGGGAGGATAATGCCTCCTCAAAAGATTGGCCAAGAGGTCGAGGGTGAGGTCATGGCTCCCCACCATTACCACGGTATCGAGCACTTCTTCAGGAGGTTTGAGCAATTCTACTTCGATTTCCTGACCCTCATCTAAGCCTTCGGAGAAGGGAGGGATTCGAACCACTCCGTCTGCTTGAGTAAAGGAGGTGAGCACTCCTGCCCCTCGAGGAAGAGGATTCAGATAAACCTTTTCTCCCACCATACCCATCTTTACTCTTAAAAACTCCTCGACTCCCAATTTGGAAGGAATCTTTTTCATGCTCTCGGCCTTGAGCTTCGGTCGGGATGGTTTGATAAGACCCAGTGACTGATGGAGGAGAGGACTCACCAATTCCTCATAAGCCAAGATAGCAGAGACCGGATAACCAGGAATCCCAATGATGGGTCGTTCTCTAAACATCCCCAAAAGGGTGGGTTTACCGGGCATCATCGAGATCCCATGGGCTAAGATCTCCCCTGATTCCTCAATGATGGAACGGGTGAAGTCTTCTGAACCTGCTGAAGAGCCGGAAAGGAGAAGAATCAGATCGACTTCTTCTGAAATGGAATGAAGAGCCCTTTTGATTTGATCAAAATGATCTTCGACCAAGGGATGACGGATGGGTTCCCCTCCATCCTGAGCAACTCTTCCACAAAGGATATAAGAGTTTATTTCAACAATTTTAGATGGGGTTAGCTTGGATTCATAAGGATCCATTAATTCTGATCCTGTGGGAAGAATAAGAACCTTTGGCTTCTTCTTCACCTTGACTTCTAAATGACCACTTGCCAGGAGAATCCCGATATCGTAAGGAGAGATTTGATGATTCGCCGGAAGAATCATTTCTGAGACAAGGAAATCCTCTCCGATGGGTCTTACGTGTTGCCAGGGATAAGCACTCTCCCTGATCTCCACCCGTTGTGAATCGATCTGGTAGACCTCTTCGATCATGATCACTGCATCCGTTCCAGAAGGGAGAGGATTCCCTGTATTTATAAAAAAAGCCTCTTTCCCAAGGGTCAAGATTTTGGGAGATTCATTTGTGGCTCCATAAGTGATTTCCGATGGAACAGCAATCCCGTCCATGGCGGCACAAGGGTAGGGAGGGGAGGAGATTTTTGCAAAGATAGGTTCAGCGGTTACCCGGCCGATGCTCTGGGGCACCTGGACCGTTTCTATTCCTAACCGAATGAGAGTGGCGAGAGCTGAGGAGATGGCCTTGGCCTCTTCAAGCGATTTCTTTTTTAAATACATCGTTCGCTTCATAAAAGAAAGACCTCTGCCTCTTCCCCTTCTTCCATTCCTTCCACATCGATTCCAATTTTTAAAAGCCCATCGGCATCGACCAGATGAGAGATGACTCCAGATTTCCCAAAGACAGGTTGAGCCCAGTAAATCCCATCTTTCTCTTCCAATTTGACTCTTACGTAGTCTTCTCTACCTGCAATAGAAGGAATAGGTCTTGAAGCCCTTGCCCTTATTTTCAACTGACGCCATGCACGGTCCTTTGGGATCCCGGAAAGAAGTCTTAAAATGGGTTTCCCGAAAAAATGAAAGATCACGATGGCAGATACAGGATGACCCGGAAGACCCAAAAAGGGTTTTCCATCAATCTCGGCAAGGAGGGTGGGTTTCCCAGGTCGAATGGAAAGGCCGTGCCCAAGGATCTCTGTGTTGGGAAGGGATCGAAGGACTTCCCTGGTTAAGTCCATCGTTCCAACGGAACTTCCTCCTGTTATGACCACAAAATCAGTTTCTTTTAGTCCTTTCTCAATTTTGTCAAGAAGATCCTCCATTCGATCTTTGGCAATTCCGAGAAAGACAGGGATCCCTCCGTTTTCCTTCACCAGGGAGCAGATCGTATAACGATTGATATCTCTTATTTCCCCTGGCGAAGGGTCCTTTTCTATAGGAACAATCTCATCTCCTGAAGAGATCACTCCCACCTTTGGTTGGAGATAAACCCTTATGGTCTTTTTCCCGATTCCAGCCATGAGTCCTATATCCTGAGGTTTGATAAAATGACCCTTTTGAAGGAGAACCTCTCCAGCCTTTACATCTTCACCTATCTGGATGACATTCTCCATCGGAGATAAAGGTTTTGTTACGGAAAGGGTTTGAGGATCGATCTGTTCCGTATATTCTATCATCTGCACCGCATCGGCTCCTTTTGGGACCATCCCTCCGGTTGCCACCTTGACAGCCTCCCCCTCTTTTACTTCTATCTCTGAGACCACGCCCATGGGAATTTCACCAATCACTTTTAAGAGGACAGGGTTCTTTTCTGAGGCCCCATAGGTGTCTTTGGCCTTTAATGCAAAGCCATCGACTGTGGAGCGAGGAAATTCGGGAAGAGGAACAGAAGAAATGACCTCCTCAGCAAGCACTCGATGAAGGGATTCCTCTATCGGAACCCTTTCATCTGAGAGGGGTTTAAATCGCTCGATCTTCAGGAGGAGTTGTTGAGGAGTCTGAACCTGAAAGAATCCTTTCACCTCAATGTTTTCCTTTCCATCATCCGTGAGAATGAAAAAGCCGATACCCGTGTTTGGGTATCGGCGTTTAGCAAACCTCTTTTGGATCTCCTTTCCAAACACGGGAGGTATGGCCGTTTCCAGCCACGCCCTATCGGCCCATTTCCATATTCCTCACTTTTCGGAACTTAGGAAAAGGGCTCGGAGATGATCCTGTAAAAAATCTAAAGTGTTTTTTTTAAATTGTCAATGGTGGATCTACGAAGGGGGATGGATATTCCAAGAATTTTAAGTTGACAACTTTTCTTTTTTAGTTAATATTTAGCTTAGATTTAAAGGAGAAAAACTGGAAAAGGAGGTGATGTAAAGAAGAAGAATGTGGGTTAGTTTATAATTTTAAAATGAAGAAAGGAGGCTTATGGAGATGAAAAAGGGAAAGATTTGGATTGCCATTGCTTTTGTATTTGCTATTCTATTCACATTTTCTTTAAGCTTTGCCTTTGACCGAATTAAATTTGCTGCCATTTCTGATCCTCATATTTCCATCCCTCAGCAAAAAGGAGTTTCAGACGGATTTAAACTCGGTCTAAAAACAGTGATGTTAACAGAGAGTGCAGTAGCGGAGATCAATAAAATTCCCGATTTAAAGTTTGTCCTGGTGGCTGGGGATTTGACCCAGGATGCAGAACCCTGGAACATTGATGAGCTGAGAAGGATTCTGGATACCCTGAGGGTCCCCTACTATTTGGTTCTGGGAAATCATGATTTAAGTTTAGTTCCCCATGAGAAAAAAGATCAACCGATGAGTCTATCAAAATACTCTGTCGCTGCTGCTTTCATTGGACGCTCCGGTGGAATGGTTCCTGGAATGACTTACTATGCCCATGAAGTCGCTAAAGACTTTGTTTTGATCGGTTTAGATACCTCTCGACCTCAGGTCTTTGTGCCGGAGGCAAATCTTAATGATTATGGTGGAAGGGTGGATGCTGGACAGATGAGATGGCTGGAGTCGGTCTTGAAGAAGAATCAAAAGAAAACCATCATTGTGTTGACCCATCACAGCGTCGTGCCTTGGCATGAGGCGGATAAGACCAAAGACCACAATTTCTGGCGTTGGTTCTGGATGGATAATGCGGAAGAGGTAAGAGCCCTCCTTAAAAAATATGGGGTAAAAGTGGTTTTCTCCGGACATCGTCACATCTCTACCCGCTACCAGTATGTAGATGAGATCTATCATTTTATTACCCCTGCCATTTCTACCTATCCCATGAGATATGTGGTCTATGAAATGACGCCTAAAGAGTTAAGTTGGGAAGTAAAAGATGTCCCTGCACCTCAAGAGGTATGGGATCTTGCCAAGAAGAATTTTCTTGCAAACAAATGGTGGAGGGGTCCTGATCATTCAGAAACTCCTGAAGGGAATCAGAAATATCTCGAGTTTTATGAAAGTCCTCAAACCTTAAAAGGGAAAGTGATTTTCAAATAATGATTCACCCACTTCCCCCTTCCCTGAAAGGGAAGAGGGCCAATAAAAAGGAGGAAACGAGGATGGATTGGAGAAGAGTTTTTACATTCGCTGTATTAATGACTCTCGGTCTATTTTTGGTTCATGTTCAGGCGGCCGAGAAGGTAGGTTGGGTTGGACCTGTTTACAAAGAACTTTCTGACAGTTTAATGAAAGGCTTCAAAGAATATTACAAAAGGACTTACGGGAAGGATATAGAGATCACCTTTGTCAGACCTGGAGGATGGCCGGTTTGCGTGGATAAGGTTCGGGCCTGGAAAGGAAAGCCCGATGCTGATGTGTTTTTGGGTGCAGGTGCACCTGCCTTTGAGGTGCTGGAAAAAGAAGGGTATCTTGTGCCTTATAAGCCAAAGGATTGGGATAAGATTCCTGATAAATGGGGTGGCATGAAGGTGAAAGATGAAAAGTTCATGTGGACTTGCTTCGCTCCCTGGATTGTGACCAATCTTTATAATGAAAGAGTTTTAAAAGCTTTGAAACTTCCCGTCCCAAAGACCTGGAAAGATTTACTTAACCCGATCTATCGGGAATACATTGTTCAGACCTTACCTTATGCCTCTGGAACTCAGCACGAAGTGATTGAGATTCACCTCCAGAGCTTTGGAGAAAAGGAGGGATGGGCCTATAATCGATTGCTGGCTGCGCAATTGGCGAGATTCTCTACAGGGAGCGTAGACACGACCCATATGGTCAGTCGGGGCGAAGTCCCGATCGGAATTGCCCAACCTCAGATGAATGCGATGAGTGCCAGGGCCGATGGCTACCCAGTGAGGGATTTGCTTCCTGATAAAACCATCCTGGTTCCAGAAGCAGTCGGTTTACTGAAGAATGCTCCCAATGAAGCCAATGCAAAGATTTTCCTCGATTGGCTCTTCAGTACGGAAGGTCAGAAATATGTTCTTGAAGGGAGGTATTTCCCGGCCAGAACCGATATCAAATTTTCAGTTTGGGAGAAAGAAGGGGTGGCCATGGCCAAGCACGCTAAAGAGGCCCTTGGAGTAGATTCTTTTTGGGATTTAAAAGTGGGATTTATCAATTATGATTTGGAGCTGGCGACCAAACGATGGGATGAAGTCAACCGTTACTATGAAATGGAGATTTATCGAAAATGGAGAGAACTAAAAAGTAGTCTCTTCCTGATCGAAGAGGTCGAAGGGGAGATAGAGGCAGCGAAGAAAAAGGGCGTGGACGTGAGTAAGGCCGATGCGAAAATCAAAGAGGCTCGAAAACTCTTCGAGTATGATGGAGCCTATGCACAGGCAAGGCTGGCAGCCTCTGAAGCTCGAACTCTGCTCGTCGCATCTACTCGATAAATAGTTTATCCCCTCATCTCTCTCTTTTCTCGTGGAGAAGGAGGAGGTGAGGGGAATATCACTTCCTGGAACGAAATTCATGTCAAGAGGAAATCTATTTATTTCGATTATTTTATGGGCCGTCCTCCTTTTATTTGTGATCTATCCCCTCTCCTTTTTAATTATCGAGAGTTTAAAGATTGCAGGGACGAATCAATATGGATTACAAAATTATATCGATTTCTTTAAAGACCCCTATTACTTAAAAACCTTCTGGAATACCCTCCTATTAGGGATATTAGTTCTAATCACAACCACTCTTTTTGGATTACCCTTGGCTTACATCCTTGCCAGATACAGGCTGAAGGGGAAACTCATTTTCACTGCCCTCATCCTTCTCCCGATCGTTTTACCTGCCTATGCAGGGGCCTTTGCATTAATCGTCCTTTTTGGGAAAATGGGGACAGTGAATCTTTTGCTGATGGATTGGGGTGTGATCAGCAAACCCATTAATTTTATCTTTGGACTCCATGGTCTTGTTTTTATCCAAGCCCTTCATCTGCTTCCATTTATTGTCCTCAGTCTTTCAGCCGGGTTTACGGATATAGACCCTTCCTTGGAGGAAGCGGCTGAAGTGGAGGGCGCAGGTGGGTTTAGGAGATTCCTCACCGTGACACTTCCTCTCTGTAGCCCAAATTATTTAGCCGGCGCAGTGATCGTTTTTCTCTGGCCTTTTACGGATTGGCTTACCCCTCTCATTTTCGGAGTTCAAGACCTTCTTCCCTCCACAGCCTATATCAATATCGCTTACCATTTTACAGATATGCATCGAAAGTATATGGGCATTGTATCGGTCGTCATTTCCTCCCTCATCTGTGTCGGGATCTTTTTAGCCTCGAAGAGCTGGGTAGAAAGAAAGAAATATACCGCTCTTTCCAAAGGAACCACTCTTGAAGGGAGAATCATTCAACCCAATCCATGGATTAAGTTAAGTTCTTATTTCTATATGTTTCTCATTGGCGTGTTAGTTCTACTTATTCCTGTTGTATTGGGGCTTTCTGCCTTTTCAAGACGGTGGGTTCTTCAACCCTTTCCAACCTTCTGGACCCTCGATAATTTTAAACTCATTTTTCTTGAAACCCCATTGCTTTTAAAAAATTCATTTTTGTTCAGTCTCATCGCCCTTATTTTTGGAGTCGTTTTTGGACTCCCGGCCGCCTATCTCATTACGAGGACAAAGGTTCCGGGGAAAGACACTCTTGACTTTATCATCACCCTCATGCTTGCTTTCCCTGGCATTGCGGTTGGGGTGAGTTATTTGCTTGCTTTCTGGGAAGGGATTCCTTTGGCCACACATTGGATCATCATGCCCCTTTCCCTTTTCGTAAGACGCCTCCCATACTTTTTGAGAATGGCCCATGCTTCCTATCTTCAATTGGATATTTCCCTTGAAGAGGCCTCAGAGGTTTCGGGAGCGAGCAAGCTGAGGACTTTCTTTAACATTTCTTTACCCTTGCTGCTCAAAGGGATTTTTGTCGGATTGGTCATGTTCTTTATCATGGCTTTTCAAGAGATCTCAACCGCCATCTTTCTTTACCGAGGAGGATGGGAGACATTGCCCATCGGGATCTATCTGAACTGGCATCGAGGGATGGAGTTTGGGATTGCAGGAGCAATGGCTTTTCTGATGATTGTGATTATCTTCATCCTCTTACTGATTGTGGCTCGAATCGGAGGAGGAATCCTCGGAGCAGCATGGGGTTCATCCGGGGGGAGGTATTAGATGGCTTTTATTCAGATTCAAAATCTCTATAAGAAATTTGGCCATATCGTTGCTGTCAATCGAGTTTCCCTGGATATTGAAAAAGGGGAAATTGTGACCCTCCTGGGTCCGAGTGGTTGCGGAAAAACGACGACCCTTCGCTGTATTGCAGGTCTTGAAAAACCTGACGAAGGGGATGTCATCATTGATGGCAAGCCAATGTTCTCCCAGGGTTTCGTTCCTCCCTCCCAACGAGGAATTGGAATGGTGTTTCAAAACTATGCGGTATGGCCTCATTTAAGGGTTTTTGATAATGTGGCCTATGGGTTAAAGATCCAGAAAGTTCCAAAACAGGAGATCAAGCAAAGAGTGACCGAAGTGCTCGAATCGGTGGGTCTTGCGGGACTCGAAAGAAGATATCCAGGACAGCTCAGCGGAGGACAACAGCAGCGCGTGGCTCTCGCCAGGGCATTGGTGAGAAATCCCAAAGTTTTATTGTTAGACGAACCCTTAAGTAATCTTGATGCCAAACTGAGAGAAAGGATGCGATTTGAAATCAAAAGCTTGGTCAAACGAATGAATATGACCTCTGTTTATGTCACCCATGATCAGGCAGAGGCCATGGTCATCTCGGATCGGATTGCCATTATGAAGGCTGGAAATCTTGTTCAGGTGGGAACTCCAGAAGAGATTTATAAAAAGCCAGCCAATCGATTCGTTGCTGATTTTATAGGAACAACCAATTTCATCCCCGGTGAGGTTTCACAGATCGACAAGGATCGACAGTTGGTGTCCCTTCAGGCGGAATTCGGAAAGATTCTCTGCCGAGTCTTTGATTCAGCCATGGTTTCACCAAATCAAAAAGTCCATGCATCGATTCGACCTGAAGAGATCGAAGTATATATCTCTCCCCCAAAAGATAAGGAAAATCTCTTTAAAGGAACCATCATGCACAGAGCCTATTTAGGAAACTTTCTCTATCTCTTCGTGAATGTTGATCATACATTGATTCGAATTCAGGCTCCTTACGATATCAAACAGAAAGAGGGCGAAGAACTCTTCCTTTTCCTGAATCCCGAAAAGTGTATTGTCCTCCTCTAAAGCCTGTTTCCATTAAAAGAGGAGAGAGCAATAAAGAGAGATGTTCAGAGGATTTATCTTCGATTTGGATGGGACGGTTTATTTAAGCGATAGGCTTATCCCAGGTGCGGATCGGGTGATTTATCGAATTCGTGAAATGGATCGAAAGGTCGTCTTCCTTTCCAATAAACCTCTTCAAACCCGTGAGGACTATGCCGCGAAACTCACCCGCCTCGGGATCCCGACCAAACCTGAGGAGGTCATTAATTCTACGCTGGTGATGACTCGCTATCTCCAGAAGGAGGCCCCGGGGGCAAAACTCTTTGTCATTGGAGAGGCTCCTTTTATCGAAGAATTGAGAAGGGATGGATTTGGGATCGTTGAGGAGCCTTCTGAGATTGATTATGTGGTGGTGGCTTTTGATCGAACCTTCGATTACCGGAAGTTAAATATTGCCTACCAGGCCATCAAGAAGGGAGCCCATTTTGTAGCCACCAATCCTGATCGGACCTGTCCTGTCGAAGGGGGAGAGATTCCTGACTGTGCTGGAATGATTGCTGCCATTGAAGCCGTAACCCAGAAGAAAGTGGAAGTCATTGTGGGGAAGCCTTCTCCCATCATGATTCAGACTGCCCTTGAAACGATGGGGTTAGCTCCCCAGGAATGTATTCTCATCGGAGATCGTGTTGAGACCGATATCAAGATGGGGAAGGAGGCTGGAATTGCCACGGGAATTGTTTTAACCGGAGTGACAGACGAAGAAACCCTAAAAAGATATAAACATTCCGAGCTTCAGCCTGACTTTGTCTTTTCAAGTATTGCCGAAGTCGAAAATCTATTGATAGGTTAATTCATCCCTAAATTTTAGCGGGAAAGAGGATGAAAATTGATTGTTATCTATCTTACCAATGTAGTTCAGAGAAAGACTTGCTCAAGAATATCAACCAGGCCTTAGATCTGGAAGGGATTGAAGCCCACGTCCATCTCTATAGAATTGATGAGGAAGAGTTTAAAAGGCCTGGCCTTTCTGGATCTCCCTCTATTTTTATTAATGGAGAAGAATTACAACCCCAAGGGGATGAGGGAGTTTCCTGAAGGGTATTTAGAGACGAGTCTGGAAGGCTCACTCCTGTTCCAACGGTCGAAGTCATTAGGGCCGCGATACGAGAACATCTCTTAAAACTTGAACAGGGTGGAGCACTTTCAAACCGGTGAGATGTCGAATCTTGAGACGGCACCCTTCGCACTCAGTCAGGACTATTTCAGGATTTACACGGTCAATCGCCCTTTTTAAATCATTCCCAATCTCCTGGGCAATCTCATACTTTTCTTTTTTAAAACCGAAGGTTCCTCCCATTCCACAACAATCGGCCTCGAGCCTTTTTAATTCCAACTCAGGAATGAGCTTCAGAATTTCAAAGGCAGGAAGTCCAATCCCCAAAGTCCTGAGATGGCAGGGGGCAAAATAGGCCGCCTTGATCGAGAGTCCTTTGAATCGGGTATTCAGATTTCCTGACTCTTTGAGTTTCCTTAAAAACTCAAAGAGCTCAAAGGTATGGTTTGCCAACTCTTCCGCTCCAGGGAGTTCCAGGAGATGTCCATATTCGTGTTTGATCATAAACCCACAGCTCGTGGAGGTATAGAGGATCTCCATCCCTGAACGGATGACCTGAAGGAGGGAAGAAAGATTTTTTTCTCCTTTTTTTCTCGCCCCATCGAAATCCCCATGGCCAAGCATGGGGAAGCCACAACAGTCCTGAGGAGGAAGAATGACTTCAAACCCATTGGCTTCAAGGACCTCCACCGTTGCTTTCCCTACGTCGATTTCGTTGGTATTCGTAAAGCATCCATAAAAATAGGCAATCTTTTTTCCTACTTTAGGGGAATGGCTTTTGAACCACTCTCTAAAAAGAGGAGATTGGTAATTCGGAAGAGGACTTCGTTGGTCAATCTTCAGGATAATTTCTAAAAGCTTTTTCACAACGGGTTTTCGAAGAAGATAATTGGTGATAGGAGAAAAGAGGGCTCCTATCCATCCGTAGAGATAAGAATGGGTGAGGAGCCAATCTCGAAATGGTCTTCCCTTCTCATTTAGGTATTTCGTTTTGGCCAGAAGATTCAATTCAGAGATCGGTACACCGGCGGGACAGACTCCATTACAGAGATGACAACCGATACAGAGATCTACCCAATGGTCTACCGATGGCTCTTCAGGATGACGGAATCGTTCTGCTCCAGGGCCCGTGTTCTTCGGGCCAGGGAAGAGGGGAGTGACTCGTGACACAGGGCAGACCGCCATGCACGTAGCGCATCGGATACAGATATCTGCATTTTTCTTAAGCCACTCTTCCTTTTTTGCTCTCATCCTCATAGAGAAGAACTATTCAAAAAGTCTTTTCACCCCCCAATAGCCTGTGGAAATCTCGATTCCTTCCCTCGATCCCTCATCGATATAATGATGACCGGAGAGAATGGTCCCGACGACCCGAACATTTTCAAAAACGGCCTTCCCATTGTGATCCAAGGGTCGAAAGGAGTGATCTACTGAAATCCCGGAACGATGGATAGGATGGGAATCAAAAAAATTTTTTCCAAACCACTCCTCACGAGGAGCCTCACTGAATACAGGTAGATGAAAAAGAGATTCTACGATTCTTTCCCGTTCCGCTTCGAGTCCTCCACCTATGAAACGACCCGTGGCAAGAATGAAATGAGGAGCGGAATAAAAACGAGAGATGGGTGGATGAAACACCTCGATCCCTTCACATATAGAACCTTTAACCTCCACCCTCGACACTTTATGACCCTGGAGAAAGTTCGCTCCTCTCTCCAAAAGATAGGCTTTAAAACGATTAAAGATCCTCATCCCTAATATCGATGGTGGAAGGGTAGGAATTTCAAATATCTCTCCTCCTGTGATGGCTTCAAGATGGGCTTTAATCCTCACGGGATCGTTGAGTCCAAGAAGAGCAGGGAATCCAATTAACGTTTCTCCCCTTAAGGAGTTTTTAATTTCAAGACCGACTCGTTCTCTCACTTCTTCTTTTTCCATTTGTCTTGTGAGATAAGTGGCGGTCAATTCCGGCAGCCCTTCCTCCTGAAGAGACACGGTTAGATAGCGGCATTTAAATTGCTTCGCCATATAGGCTGCATAGAAATCTTTGAACCCTTTAAATCCTACGATAAGGGTATTTCCCTCTTTTAAAAAGACTCCCCCCGACAGAGTAGAAGGAAAAAGATAAGTCGGGCGAAGTGTCCCGACAGCAGTAGGAAGTTTTCTATTTCGCTCATCAAGGGAATGGAAGGTGTAAGGGGGTGGGAAAAGGGAGACAAATGAAGAAAGGGCCTCCTCTATTCCTTCCACTCCTGTCTTAGAATAGGGATGTTCGGGATGTTCTTTAATCCAGTGAGAAAGTCCATCCTTTAATGGGAGGGTTTCCGGAACTTTTCCCAGCACATCAATGGTGTTGGAGAATAGAATGAGGCCTCCCATTCCCTTTCCAATGACAAGGACTCGTTTCCCCAGATCGAGAGCTGTTTTAGCCGCCATCAGACCTGAAAGGCCCATTCCAATAATAATGAGATCGTGCTGCATCTTCCCTTTGGGGGGTTCAGGGGGATTGCGCTGGAATCCTTGGGCCCTGGACCCCTTTATGATTTGAGGTTAAAAATTACCTTATAGATCCCTTCTACGACCTCTTCTTCTTTGACCGCTGATCCCCACAGGATAGGCTGAATGCCTTTCCATCGCTCCTCAAGAAATCCTTTCAAAATCCTATTGGAGTCTCCAAACTCCTTCTCTGATTCATTTAAGACTCCAAGGAGTCGATAAACACAGAATCCTCCCTGGCAAGTTCCTTTGGCCATCCTTGTCCGATGAAGGAGATCTTGGAGTTCTTTAAGTTTTTTATCCTTCAGGAGTGCTTCCACTTCATCCCTTTTGACCAGCTCACAATCACAGAGAGTCTCCCCCATGGGGAGGTTTTTCAATCTCTCCTTAAGCCCTCGAGGTTGATCCGCCCCGGGAAGCGGGATGAGATGGGTGGAGCAAGGGATGTTTACCCCCATTTTTTCACAGATGAGATCAGAGGCTTTCTCTGCCATCAAACGATAGGTGATGAGTTTCCCTCCCGTGATGGTGATGAGGTTCTTTAGGCCGTCTCGTTTTTCATGGTCCATCAGAACAAATCCACGGCTGATGGAGCGATCCTCCTCTTTTTCCTCTTCCATAAAGAGAGGGCGAATCCCGGCATAAGCGCGAATGAAGCGGCACCCTTCAATGGAGGGAATCATTCTTGAGGTTTCATGGATAAGCAAAGAAATCTCCGAGGGGGTAATTTCAAAATTTTCTACCTCCATTACCCGGACGGAGGTCGTTCCAAGAATAGAGACGGTATGGTTAGGAACAACGATATCTCCATCCGAAGGAGGGCGGCACCGGTTGATCACCCTTTGGCTCAGCCTTCGATTAGTGATCATCATGGAGCCTTTGGAAAGGGCAATTCCAATCCGGAGGCCGAGCGGTTTCAAAAAATGGTCTGCCCACGCTCCGGTGGCATTAATAAGAAAAGAGGTCTCAATCGAATATTCCTCTCCGGTCAATTGATCTTTGACTCTCACCCCTTTGACTTTATCTCTTTCTGAAAGGATGGATAGGACCTCCGTATGGAGAAGAAAGGTTGCCCCATGGGCTTCTGCCTCTCTGGCATTGGAGAGGATGAGGGCAAAAGGATCGATCGCTCCATCAGGGACTTGAATGGCGGAGAGGAGATCGGGATTCAGCCCTGGTTCAAGATGAAGGGCCTCTTCCGGCGAAATAAGATGGGTCGGAATTTCTACCTTTTCACAGGCTCGAAGAAAACGATCCCTGAAGTCTAGGCCATCTTCAGGAAGGGAGATAAAGAGTCCTCCAGTCTCCTCGATACAATGGGGAGCAATTTTACGGAGAATTCTGTTTTCCTCAATACATTCCTTGGCGGCCTGAGGATCCGTGACAGCATATCTGGCACCACTGTGAAGAAGTCCATGATTTCTTCCGCTTGCTCCAAAGGCGAAATCCCCCTTCTCAATTAAAATTAATGGAATTCCTCTACGAGAGAGATCCCTTGCAATTCCTACGCCTGTGGCTCCTCCCCCAACAATAAGCACTTCGGTTTTTAGACCCATTTTGTCACCAGGAAAAATCTTCCTCCTCATCTCTAAACGAGATCCCCTTACTTTGTCAAGGAACCTGAGGGTATTGATTTTTAAAGAAGGTTAAGGTAAATTGATTCCAAATTCTCTCGGGAGAGTCGAATGATCCCGGTCTGGATATGGTGTGGGAAAGGAGAGTCAGGATATTGCCTCTTGTTCCTCTGCCCATAACTCTTATCAAGGGGATGGGAAAGAGGCCATGGGCAATATCCCATGGCCTCTTTATTTCTATCCTCAATTTTTAGGAGAACTGAAAGAGGAGAAGGAGGAGGGTAAGATTTAAAGATGGAACGAATTTTTAGTGGGATTCAACCTTCAGGAGAGATTCATATTGGAAATTATGTGGGAGCGATTCGAAATTGGGTCCGCCTTGTAGACCAATATGAGTGTATCTACTGTGTGGTGGATTATCATGCCATAACAGTTGAATATGAAGTGGCGTTGATGCAGAGGAGGATTCTCGAGACAGCCACCATTCTCCTCGCCTGTGGGTTGACTCCGGAGAAATGTATTGTATTTGTTCAATCTCATGTTCCAGAACATACGGAGCTGGCCTGGATCTTCAATTGTGTGACTCCTATCGGTGAGTTGGAGAGGATGACCCAGTTTAAAGAGAAGGCCAAACAGCATCGACAGAATATCAACATGGGTCTTCTGGACTACCCTGTGCTTCAAGCGGCTGATATTTTGATTTATAAAGCAGGTTATGTTCCTGTCGGGGAGGATCAGGTTCAACACGTAGAACTCTGTCGGGATATTGCAAGAAAATTTAATGCCCGTTTTGGTCTAACCTTCCCAGAGCCTCAGGTTCTTCTTTCCGCGGCCCCTCGAATTCTGGGTACCGATGGCCAGGCGAAGATGTCAAAATCGATGAACAATACTATCGGTCTTCTTGACCCCCCTTCGGTCATTTGGGAAAAACTAAGAACAGCCGTAACCTGTCCCCATCGGGAAAAAAGGTATGATCCAGGACATCCCGAACATTGTAACATCTATACGATGCACACCGCCTTCTCGAAACCAGATCAGCTTGAGTATGTTGAAAAAGGGTGCCGAACTGCAGCCATTGGATGTATCGAGTGTAAGGAGATTCTTTCAAAGAATATGATCGAGGAGTTGATTCCCATTCAGGATCGGGTAAAAGCGATCAACGAGAAATCCCATTATATCCATGAGGTTTTGACTTCTGGAGCGGATCGGGCAAGGGCAATCGCCCAGAAAGTGATGGAGGAAGTGAGAACGAAAATCGGGGTGAAATTTAGGCCTCAAGAATGACTTCGTAAAAGTAATCCCTCACCTAGAGGTGGGGAATAAGCCCGATAGGGGTATTGGAGAAACCCACGGTGCGGCTACCTTAAATGGTCCATAAAAATTGTTACTTTGGTTTGTTTTAATCAGAAACCCACTTCTACAATGGATCGATTCGTATTCCTTAAACCTATAAATTGATCCGCATTCTATGGGTTTCGGAAATACTCCTGTCGGGCTTAAATTTATTTCCACCCTTCAGTGAGGGGTTACCCGGAAAAAAACGATTGAAAAATCCTGATAAAAGAATATAATGGTTCTATCGAATCTTACCCTGAGGGGAGGGAGAGCCGTGGGACAAAAAAAATTGGATGAAAAATCTTTTGGAGCAAAGATGCGGCAACTGAGAGAGTTAAGGAAGCTCTCTTTTGAATCTCTGGCCAACAAAACAGGATTGTCCCAACGTTACCTTCGAGAGATTGAGGAAGGGAAGATTATTCCCCCTGTCTCTGCAGTCATACAGATTTCGAAAGCCCTATCCATCGACTCAGGTTCTTTCCTCTCTGCTGAAGAACAGGAGGCCTTGGCCAGGAAGAGGAAGGAGAGCTTTTTTAAACGAACCCAAGCCTATGCTTATAAAACGCTTACCCCGGATGCAGAAAACAAACATATGAAGGCCTTCCTGGTCACTATTGAGCCCAAACAGGATCATCGAATGGTAGAGTATCGACATGAGGGGGAAGAGTTTATCTATGTTTTAAAAGGAGAAGTAGAAGTGAGGGTAGGGGAGAATCCGAATATCCTGAAGAAAGGAGAAACCCTGCATTTCGATTCAGGAATCCCCCATAAACTGCGCAATCTCAGTGATCAAGAAGCCAAACTTCTGGTCGTGCTTTATACCCCTTAAGCCAATTAAAACAAACCGAAGTAACGATTTCTATGGACCATTTAAGGTAGCCGCACTTCCGACTGAGTCGGATCCGCCTCTGGCGGAGTAGGTTTCTCCAATACCCCTCCCGGGCTTACTCCCCACTTCTGAGTAAGAGATTACTTTTAGCCTCTATCATTTTTGCCTCTTTGTTTCAGATTTCGTGCTTCGAAATTTATAACTTCTATGGAAGGGATTATTCTCTCCAGTTTCTTGGGACTCCGGCCAGAGAGGCTTTTCGTTCTAATTCGCCCAGTTGATATTCAAAGTAGCGTATTCCATTGTTAATTCGCATCAACTCTTTAGTGGATGTGGAGCGGCCTTCATAGATGGATTTCAATCTTTTGAGTTCCTCGAGAGTCCGATGATAAAACCTGAATTGGCTGACCCAATAGTCTTTACTGTACCCTCCAGGTCGGTCCGGAGAAGGAATTCCCTTGAGAGAATAGAGTCTCATCTTTCCATTGTGAGAGTCAATGGTCACCTTAAACTTATTGAGAAAAGAGTTTCCAAGCAGGCCTTGATACTTAGGCATGGTGTAGATCAAGGCCTCGACATCTTGAAGCTCGGCTTTCCCCACTCGAATCGATTTTAAGGTGATTAAAGGAGTCAGAAGGATGTCGCTGACACTGGAGACCCAAAGGAAGGGAGTGGTCTCATCGATAAGAATTCCAAGTTCGGTGGCCGCAGGTTGGCTAATCAGGGTAAAACTGGCCCCTGTGTCTACAACGAAATACTGTTTTAGTCTTCCATTGAGAATCACTTCTGTAAGAAAGATTTCATGTTTTCTGATGAGGTCTACCTCCACCTCCTGATGGTCATCTATTTTGGGAGGGGGTGTGGGAGTTTTTTCTTTTGGACTCGAAGGGGAAACTTCTATGGTTTCCTTTCTCTTCGGTCCCTTGAGGATCTCGACATCGGGTCTGTATCGCTCTGGGATTTTGGAGAGATCATCTGTGAAATGGAGGGTCCCCTTTTCGTCCACCCATTTATACACATCTCCATAGGCTATGGAGCCGAAGAAGAGGGAAAAGAAAATGAAGAAAATGAAGAAAATGAAGAAAATGAACAGATTCATTCTCTTTTTTAAAATTTATCATATCGAATAAGAAATTTAAATGTCAATGATTTTTGTTTCCTCCAGGTAACCCCTCACTGAAGGGTGGAAATAAATTTAAGCCCGACAGGAGTATTTCCGAAACCCATAGAACGGGGATGGGTTTAACATCAATAGATTATACGAATCGATCCATGGTAGAAATGGGTTTCTGATTAAAACAAACGAAAGTTAAGATTTCTTTGGACCATTTAAGGTAGCCGCACCATGGGTTTCTCCAATACCCCTCTCGTGCTTATTCCCCACCTCTGAGTGAGGGATTACTCCTCCCGGTAACCCTTCCCTCAGTTGGAGGCACCAGAGGGTATTGACACAAATTGTATTATAAAATAATATTTAACGGCTCTGTATTCTCACTCATCATAAGGAGGAACAAATGGAGAAAAAATATCTTTTTTCACCGGGTCCAACGATGCTTCCTCCCGAGGTACTTCTCAAGATGGCGGAACCCATTATGCATCATCGGGAACCTGAGTTTGAGAAGATCTTTGAGGAAGTAAGAGAAGGGTTAAGATATTTGTTCCAGACCAAAAACGAGGTTTTGATCTTTACCTCTTCTGGAACAGGAGCCATGGAAGGGGCTGTCTCCAATATCCTTGCTAAAGGGGATAAGGCGTTAGTCGTTCGGGGAGGTAAGTTTGGGGAAAGATGGGGAGAGATATGCCAGGCCTATGGAATCGAGTTTGTTCCCATCGATGTCCCATGGGGAAAGGCGGTTGACCCTTCACAGATAGAAGAAATATTGAGCTCCACTCCCTCCATCCGAGCCGTTTATACTCAAGCCAGTGAAACCTCTACCGGGGTGAAGCATCCAATTCAGGAGATTGCCCGAATTGTCAAAAGATATGAAGAGGTCGTTCTGGTGGTGGATGCCATTACCGGGATTGGAGTGTTTAACCTCCCTATGGATGAGTGGGGGATTGATGTGCTGGTAAGTGGGTCTCAAAAGGCTTTGATGTTACCTCCGGGACTTTCTTTTGTGGCCCTGAGCGATAAGGCCTGGAAGGCCGTGGAGCGATCTGATCTTCCGAAATACTATTTTAATTTCAAAAAGGAGTTAAAATCGGCTCAAAAGAATCAGAATTCCTTTACTCCTGCCATTTCTTTGATGGTTGGATTAAGGGAGTCTCTGAAATTGATTCGAAAAGAAGGGTTAGAAAACGTTTTCCTTCGTCATCGAAAATTAGCCGAGGCAACCCGGGCTGCCGTCAGGGCTTTGGGGCTTGAACTTTACGCGCCGGACTCCCCCAGCGAAGCGGTTACAGCCGTGAAAATTCCTGAGGGGATGTCGGGAGAAAAATTGAAGAACCTGTTTTTCGAACGATTTGGAATCACCGTGGCAGGAGGCCAGGATCAAGCCAAAGGGAAGATCATCAGAATTGCCCACTTAGGTTATTACGAGAAGTTAGATATGATTATGGTCATCTCTGCCCTGGAGATGCTCCTAAAAGAGATGGGTTATGCCTTCGAACTTGGCGCCGGGGTGAAGGCAGCCGAAGAGGTGCTGATGGGATTGAGGTGAGAAAGATGGAAGAGCTCATTAAGGTATTAATCAGCGATCCCCTCTCTCCAAAGGGGTTGGAGATATTGGAGAGAACGAAGAAGATTACTTATGACTATAGACCAGGACTCTCTTCCGAGGAACTAAAAAGGATTCTCCCCGAATACGATGCGATCATCATTCGGAGTGAAACAAAATTAAGAAAGGAAATCCTTGAAGCCTGCTCCAGACTCAAAGTGATTGGAAGGGCTGGAATTGGGCTGGACAATGTGGATCTCTCTGCGGCGACCAAAAAGGGAATCGTGGTGATGAACACGCCGATGGAGAATGCGATCGCAGCAGCGGAACATACGATTGCCCTGATGCTCTCCATCTCCCGGAAGATTCCTCAGGCCAATGCTTCCATGAAGGCAGGGAAATGGGAAAAGAAGAGATTCATCGGGGTTGAACTCTATAATAAAACCATAGGGATCATAGGGATTGGAGTAATTGGAACGCTGGTCGCGGAGCGGGCAAGGGGATTAAAGATGAGGGTCATCGGTTACGATCCTTACCTTTCCAAAGAGGTTGCGGAGAAGAAAGGGGTGGAGCTGGTTTCCTTTGATGAACTTCTTCAACGTTCCGATTTTATTACCGTCCATACCCCTCTTACGGAGGAGACCCGGAATTTGATTGGGAAGAGTGCCTTTGAAAAGATGAAACCTGGAGTGATATTGATCAACTGTGCAAGAGGTGGGATTGTCAATGAGAAGGACCTTTATGAGGCAATTAAATCGGGGAAGGTTGCAGGTGCGGCTCTGGATGTATTCGAAGTGGAGCCCGCCATTGGGAATCCCCTTTTAGAACTGGATGAAGTGATCGGAACCCCCCATCTCGGTGCCTCGACAGGAGAAGCTCAGGAGAACGTTTCGATTGCTATAGCCCAGCAGATCGTCGATTATTTTGTTTCTGGAGAGGTCCGAAATGCAGTCAATCTCCCTGTCGTGAGTCCAGATATTCTTCCCATCCTCAAACCCTACCTCCGTTTGGGTGAGAAATTAGGAAGTTTTTTAGGGCAAATCTCTAACTATGCCATTGAGGAGGTTCTGATTGAGTATCATGGGGAGGTCGCTCAATATGGAACCAAACCGATTACCGTCTCTATCCTGAAAGGTCTCCTTACCCCCTTCGTAGGGGAGACCGTGAACTTCGTTAACGCTCCTGTAATGGCGAAAGAAAGGGGAATCCGCGTTACCGAATCGGTAAGCGAAAAGGCAGAGGATTTTGCAAGCTTGATCGGGTTGACCGTTCGCTCCAAAATGGAAGAACATTATATAGCAGGTACCCTTTTTGGAAGAAAGGAGTTGCGAATCGTAAGGCTGAATGACTTTTTCATCGAGGCCATTCCTGAAGGCTATATTCTCTTGATCCAAAACTATGACAAACCCGGAGTCATCGGGAATCTTGGAACCATCTTAGGGAACCGAAATATCAATATTGCCACCATGGAGCTCGGCCGGGATCGGATTGGAGGAATTGCGATCTCTTTGATCCATATCGATTCCCCTCTGCCGCCCGGGATGATCGGGGAGATCTTGCGGCTCCCCAATATCATTTCTGTAAAGCAGATTCAACTGAACGGTTAGGCCCTATTTTAAAAATAAAGAGAGAGGTGGAAAGACTATGGCCTGTGTGGTCATCGTAGGGACCCAATGGGGGGATGAGGGAAAAGGAAAGATTGTGGATTTATTGAGCCGCCATGCTGATTTAGTGGTGCGATTCCAGGGAGGGAACAACGCCGGACACACCATCGTTCTGAAAGGAGAGAAGTTTATCTTCCATCTCATTCCTTCTGGAATACTCTATCGAGGGAAGAAATGTATTATCGGAAATGGAGTCGTCCTGGACCCGGAGGTTCTTCTCGAGGAGATTAAAGAACTCAAGGAGAGAGGGTATTTTAAAGATGATCATCAATTGATGATTAGCGAGGAGGCCCATCTCATCCTCCCCTATCATCGAAAGATTGATGTGGCCAGGGAAAAGATATTTAAGATCGGGACGACTGGAAGGGGGATTGGCCCGGCCTATGAAGATAAGGTAGCCCGATGTGGAATTCGGCTCGTAGACCTGATGGATGAAGACCTGTTTCGCCAGAAGCTCGAGGCCAACCTTCTTCAGAAGAATACCTATCTGGTCGAGGTGTTGAAGGAGGAACCGTTTCGTTTTTCAGAGATTTATGAGTCCTACCTCCGATTCAGAGACAGTTTAGAAAAATATATCAAAGATACAACCACCATCCTTCATCAGGCCATTAAGCAGGGGAAACATATTCTCTTTGAAGGAGCCCAGGGAACTTTATTGGATTTAGACCACGGGACTTATCCTTATGTGACTGCCTCCAATACGGTGGCTGGAAATGTCTGCGCCGGGGCAGGGATTCCTCCAACAAAGATCGATACGATTATCGGAGTGGCGAAGGCCTATACCACTCGTGTGGGTGAAGGCCCTTTCCCTACGGAACTTAAAGATGAGGTGGGGGAGAGGATTCGTCAGAGAGGAGGAGAGTATGGAGCAACGACCGGAAGGCCAAGAAGATGTGGATGGTTTGATGCCGTTGTCGTGAATCATTCCGTTCGGGTCAATGGAATTCGCGAAGTGGCCCTTACGAAGATGGATGTTCTAAACGATTTTGAAAAGATAAAAATATGTGTGGGATATCAAATCAATGGAAAAATCCTCCATCAGGTTCCTTCCAATCTAAGGGTTTGGCAATCCGTAAAGCCGATTTACGAGGAGATAGAAGGATGGAGGGGGGAAATCAGGGGGGCAAAACAGTATAGAGACCTTCCGCTCAATGCTCGTCGTTATATTAAAAGAATCGAAGAGTTGATTCAGGCTAAGATTACTATGATTTCCGTAGGTTCTGAAAGGGAAGAGACCATTGTCTTGAAAAACCCTTTTGGGAAATAGGGTGATGGGAAAGGGGAGGGTTGAATCCACTTGACAATAATGGGTATTTTCTCTTAATCTGAATAAAAACGGGCCGTTAACTCAGGAGGTAGAGTATCTGCCTTTTAAGCAGAGAGTCACTGGTTCGAGTCCAGTACGGCCCACCATACAAGAAGTATCGTCCCCATCGTCTAGCCGGCCAAGGACACCGGCCTTTCACGCCGGCAACAGGGGTTCGAATCCCCTTGGGGACGCCAACACTTAGGACATCCCAACTCCATCCGGGCTAAAGGGGGTCCAAATTTTTAGATTATCAAAACTATGACTGACCCCAATTCAACCTTCCGAAAATGGTTTATCCCTTTTCTATTCATTACTGCCTTATTGGTTTTTCTGATCTACCAATATAATTCCCAAATCTGGACGAGGATTGTAAAGATTTATGATGTCCTTCATGATCGTTATCAATTGAAGGCTTTGATTACTTCCTTTGGCCCCTACTCCCCTCTGGCCTACATTACGATACAAATCCTACAGGTTCTTGTGGCTCCCATTCCTGGTGGAGCCATCGAATTTTTAGGGGGATATATCTTTGGTGTCAGAATGGGTTTCTTCTATTCCATGGTTGGACTCATTTTGGGGTCTTTAGGAGCCTTTGGGATTGCCAGGATCTTTGAAAAGGTCGCTGTGGAGAAATTCGTTTCCCCAAAAACGATGAGGAAATTTAGCTACCTCATCGGTCATGAAGGGGTGATTCTCAGTTTTGTTCTTTTTCTCGTTCCTGGATTTCCCAAAGATGCCCTATGCTATATCTTGGGTCTTACACCCATGAATCCATGGATTTTTCTATTGATCTCCACCCTTGGAAGAATTCCAGGGACATTGATGGCCTGCCTTCAGGGAGGGAAGGCATTTGAACATCAATACCGAACTTTTTTAATTCTCCTTGGCATTTCTGCTTTAGTGCTCTTGATTGTATATATTTATCATGAGGAGATCCATCAACTCATCAAACGGTTGAGGTCACGTTAAAAAAAAGAGTAAAGGGGATCGATGGCAATCAGGATGGAAGAAAGAGAAAGGCTTACAGGGGTCTCGGATCGTCTCTTAGATCTCTATTTGAATTTACTCAGAGAGATTTGGGAGGTCGTGTCGGCTCTCATTGGGGAATCCGTACTCAGCCTTCTCTTCCGATTAGCCATACAAAAAGCAGGAGAAAAATACGGCTTCCTCGGCCTCCTTAAGGTCACAGAGGAAGGGATATGGATGGAGGGATTGGGGGAATACCGCACTGTAACTCCTTCCGAGATTCATCGAGGATTTCAGGGGTTGATCAATCACCTTTTTAATCTTTTTTCAGCCTTAACAGAAGGAGTGATCAGCCGGGAGGTTTTCCCAAAGGTTTTTCCGAAACTGAGAGAGGCGGAGCGCATCCTTTCTCAAAAATAGGAGAATCGATGAGATTCATCTTTAAAAACTTAAATCTCTTAAGATCTACCCTCAACGCCATCAACATGAGTTTTGAGATTAAAGAGATTGTGGAATCCGCCGGAACTCACCTCCCCAATCTATTTGAATTTTCTGCCTTTGGCCTCCTCTGGAAAGAGACTGCAACCCTCTATCTCTATCAGGAGGAGTCTTGTCCCCCCTCATTTACCCAGGAAGTAGCCCAGAATATGGTGCGTGTTTTTTCCCTTTTGGGAGAAGAACCCAATGATCTCAATCAGGTGACCCTTCAGGTGGAGAAACGAAGGTTAAGGCCTGACCATATGAAGATGGATCCAAAGGCGACCCTGAAGTCCTACCTTACCTTACCTTTAACGATCGAGGAAGAAATTCTCGGCTGTGTCTCCCTTAATAGTGATCAATCCAATGCCTTCGACGCAGAGGATTTGCAATTTTTCTCAGTCATTGGGCATCAAATGGCGGCTACCCTGAAACACTTTCAAAGGTTTAGTTCCATCAAAACGATTGCCATTTACGATCCCCTTACCAATCTCTATAATCGAAGGTATTTTGAGGAGAGACTCACGGGAGAGGCTCAAAGGGCCTTCTATGGGGGCTCCTCCCTTTCTCTGATCATGATCGATATCGATCATTTCAAGAAGATCAACGATACCTTTGGGCACACCGAAGGGGATAAGGTGCTTCAAGAGATCGCCACCCTTTTGAAAAGCTCTGTTCGAAAGAAGGATACGGTGGCTCGGTATGGAGGAGAGGAGTTTGTGATCATCTTGCCTGAGGCAGGCCTTGAGGAGGCCAATATGATTGCCGAACGGATTCGAAAATTGGTCGAGACGACCTTATTGACCATTGGAAAGGTTCAGATGAATATTACCATTAGTCTTGGAATTTCAAATTTTCCAATCCATCGTCCAAAATCGAAGGAGGAACTGGTCAGGATGGCCGACCATGCCCTTTACGAAGCCAAACGAGCCGGAAGAAATAGGGTCTGCATCTTTCGTGAGTCCTAAATGAAACCCAATAATAATAGGAGGGAGTAAAAACAATGAGAAGGTGGCAAAAAAGTTTTTTCCTCGTTTTCGTTTTGGCTGGGATCCTGATTCTCCTAAGCCTCACTCCTCTTCGGGCCGAACCGTATTCTGTTCTCACTGGGAAAGTGATTGGAATTCGGGCAAGAATGTGGTTGGATGTGGAAAGTGAAAAGGATAAAGCGATTGTCAATTTCCGAATTGGAAGAAGAACAGTCTACCAACCCCATCGGTACCCCTTTGTGGGAGAAAGGGTAAAGGTCGAATATCTAATTCATAGAGGGGTTCCTGTCGCCTATACCGTAACCATCCTTGACTCAAAGAGTCAGAAGTAGAGGTCCTCAAGGGCTAAAAATCAGACAGGGGATTCCTTCCCTCGCTACCCAGTATAGGCCTTTTGCGTCTTCTGAGGTGAGATAGAGATCGATTTGAGTATAGGTCTTGTTTCTTAAAATCCCCCAAAGGGTTCCCATTGGCAGGGTAACTCCATAAGTTTTTAAAGAAGAAAGTAGATTGAGAGCGTTTAAGATTCGATGAGGATAGATGGGCCGGATATAGAGATGAACCCCTTCGTTAAGGTCTAAACGATATCTGGAGGGCATATCTTCTACCCCTAAGGCAGGAATTTCGGAAGGAACATTGTCGATATTTTTTTGAGGTTTTATTTTTATCTCTTTAGGTTTGAAGAAGGAGGCCTTTTTTTTGATTGGCAATGGCTTGGTTGGAACAGGGGTTCCCATTATTTTAAGGTTTTTGATCGGAAACTCTTTTAGGAGCAATCCTTTGGATTTCAATTGAATCCTATTCTCCACCAGATTCAAAGAGAGATAGAAAGGATAAGACTTGGCCAGTTGATATTCCGATTTGAGAAGTTGATTTTCTCGTAGCAGGTTGTGGAGATTGGGAGAAGAGAGGGCCTGATGGCTCAGGGCGAGAAGGATTGAGAAGATGAGGATTCGGAGAGGGAACATTAAAATATCAGAACTTTTGTGCCCAGGGGCACCAGTTCATAGAGTTTTTTTAGCTCTTGATCTCCTACTCGAATGCAGCCATGGGTAATATTTTTCCCCAGAAGTCGGCTATAGAGCGTCCCATGAATAAAATACCCGTTGCCGAATCCAAGGGCATAACTCCCTAACATTCCTTCTTCCAGTCGTTCCAACACATTTTTAGGGATAGGTTTTCCCTCTTCAACAAAGGCCCAATCCGGTTTCACCCAAACAGGATTTTCATGTTTTGACTGAATGACAAATTCTCCCCTTGGGGTTTCAAAAATCCATCTCCTTTTCCCAGAAGGGTCTACAAGGATGGCTCCACTTCCACAGGAGACAATAGCCCTTAGAATCAATTGCTGGCCCTGATAGAGGAGGAGGGTGTTGTTTGCGGTATCCACCACAATAAAGAGTTCCTTGGGTTGAAGGGCTTCGATCTTCTTTCTCCAAAGGGCGTTTTCGTTTCTAAGAGAACGATCCTGTTTTACCGTTTTGACGTAAGGGAAGGGATTCTTTTTCGATGCCCTCCAGGCCATCCAATGGCCGAGGAGTTCCAGAAGGCCAAGGAAAATAAGCCCCATCATTAAAATGTTAAGGATTCTTTTTTTCTTCATCTTTCTTTTGTAAATCGGTTAGTGCCAAAGAGAGACTATTTCGTTCATCCCGGGCCCCGATGATGGTCACAGGGGTTCCAATCTCTACCTTATAATAAAGTTCTTCCATCGAGGCGTTATCCAATGCGATACAACCATAGGTGAGATGGTCTTTTCCGCCTCCGTGGATTTCGATCGACCCTCCGATGGTGGCCTTTTTCCCTAAAAGACCCTTCCTTTTTAACCGCTCAAATTCCCTTCGGTCCTCTTCATTGGGATAGTTAATGAGAAGCGCCTTGTAGTATTTACTCCTCGGATTTTTCCCAATGATATGATATTTCCCTTCAGGGGTGGCATGATCCCTTGCCTGGAGTTTATCGAGCCAGCCATTTTTTCCAAATCCGACAGGATAAGTTTTTACGGGTTCCCCCTTTTTTAAGAGGATCAATTTTTTTTCTGCCTTGATAATGAGGATGCTGTAGATGTCTCTTTGTCGGGATTCGTCGATGGTCTCCTGGGCCCATCTCTTCCATTTCGCAATCCATTCGGGATGTTGGTAGCGTGCCAGAATTGGGTAGAGTCCCTCTTGGACTTTATGGAGATGGGTTTCCACCAGGGGACACTTTTTTTCGGAAGCGATTAATCGATTTTCTTTAAGAAGGAGTTTCGCTTCGGTTAAAAGTAACTCCGCTTTGGTGAGGTGAACTCTAAGAGGAGGCTTTCCCTGGTAAAGAATGGTAAGTTTAGATAGAAGGTTTATTTTTTCCTGAAGGGATTCAAATTGATCAAGGAGGGCGCTTCTCTTCTTCTCTTTTTCAATTTGGAGCCTCTGTTGAAGTTCCTCCCCCTCTTTCAGGAGTTTCAGAAATTCATCTCGAATGGGCCCATAATCCCTAAACCAAGGAAATCGTTGATTTTCCTCGAGCAGATCCCTTTTTGCCTGGCTTAGATTTTTTTTATAGTTTTCATAAACCTGGGGTAAGTAAAGATGGGCTTCAGCCCTCCAGAGATCCATCTCTTGCTGTTCCACGAGACGAAGCTCTGGAGGGAGCTGAGTTTCCCCGAAGCAACCTCCCATCAAGAGAAAAAAGAGAAAGAGAATCCCAAAACGATTCAAGGTTAAACGATTCTATTTCTTTGCAGGCTTGGCCCCTTTCACCTTTTCAAGGGCCTGTTTGATCTGCTCACTCACCCCCGAGGCCTTCTCTTTGAGGGCGTTTGCTTTGTTGGCAGCTTCGCTGAACTCTTCTTTTTCAATCAGTCCGGAAACCTCAGCCAGTGAATCCTCAAGCCCTTTTACATCTCCACTCAACGCCTGAATGTCTGCGGCGGTCCCTTTCCCCTTCGGGGCTTTTGCCAGGAGAGCTTTGGCTTCACTGACAGCAGACTTCGCTGCCTCCAAAGCACTTAACGCATTCTGTTTGGCCTGTTCCTTTTTGGCAGGAAGAGCGGCCTTCATTTCTTCGGCCATCTTTTTCACATCGGCAAGCATCTGTTTGGCTTTATCATAATTCTTAAAAGTCTTTCCATCTTGAACCTTGACCTCATCCATAGCGGCGGCCATAGCGTCCTTTAATTTCTTTTCCTCCTCCGGGGCATATTTGCCCAAACCTTCAGAGATCACCGCATTGACGGCTGACTGGGTGCTTTCGATTTCCTGGGTAGGTTTTTTCCCGCAACCTGCCAAAAGGACCAAGATCATAAGGCTCAAAAGGAAATATCTCATCGTTCTCATCATCTCTTCCCTCCTTTTCAAATTTTTTTAACCTAAAAAATTTAATTTAGCAAAAGAAAGGGACACTTCCAGAAGGAGGCGTCCCCCTTTTTGAAAAATAGATCGGATCTTTTACATTTTAGTTTCTTATTTTTTGGGTGCAGCCTTCGGAACGGCTACTTTGATCGTAGAAGCGATTAGTTGGTCTCCTTCCTTTTTGTATTCGATGGATACATTCATCCCTGGCTTCAGATCTGCAAGACTTAGAGTCTCTTTTCCCTTTGTAATTTTGGTCTGTTCATTGGTTAAGAATGTTTTCTCCACCTTTTTAGCCGTGACTACCACAGACTTCGCTGCCTCATCCACCTTGGCTATAACCCCGTTGAATTTTTCTAATTTTACAGGAGCCGGTGGAGCAGGTTTTTCGGGTGCAGCTGGTGCTGGAGCAGGTGCCGGAGCTGGAGCTGGTGCTGGTTTTGTTTGTTGAGCCAGGCCTACAGAGACAAAGGCTACCAATGCCAATACTACCATAATTATAGAGAATTTTTTCATCCCATTTCACCTCCTTTCATTAAGATTTTATTTAAATTATAGCAAAAGAAATGCCGAAGAGAGGGAAGAAAAAAAGATTCGTATTTAATTGAAATTATTTAGAAATTTTTATTGAAGATCAGTGCACAGAGATATTTATG
>Ga0101945_1001072_pt1 | contig 31928 bp, 32 predicted proteins | sample DewCreD2012metaG_2_FD_75246 | JGI IMG/M metagenome (GOLD analysis project Ga0101945, IMG submission 75246) | Hot spring sediment bacterial and archeal communities from British Columbia, Canada, to study Microbial Dark Matter (Phase II) - Dewar... ... | reverse complement strand
ACAGGGCGGTGGGTCGCGCGGGCGGCGTTCGATGGCTACGAAGTTGGCTTTTACGGACCGCTGGGCGAGCGCGTCGTGCAGCATCCCCAGAAGACGATGGTCGCCGTCGGCACAGTCGGCTTGTATGCGCGCCAGACGCCGTATGTGCGCTTCGGCGACTGGTGGGTGTATCTGTGCGTGATAGCCGTTGGTATGCTGGGCTGGCGCGCTCGCACGCAGGGGGTATCTGATTAGGAGGTACAATTCCGCCATGCAACGCCCAGAGGAGTTTGTGCCCGTGTCGCTGGAGCCTAACCCTGTGATTGAGTATTACAAGCAGTTCGTTGACCGCTCGCTGCTGCGGGAGAACCTAAAGCTCACGCCGACCGAGCGCGTGCGCAAGATGCAGGAGATGGGGCGCGTTTACGCCGAGTTGCGCCGCGCAGGAGCAAAACTCCGCGATGACCGACGAACGCCCTGAAACGACCGACTTCGAGCGGGTGCTTCGCGCCTTGCACGATGCGGGCGTGGAGTTCATCCTCGTCGGCGGCTTGGCGGCGGTGGTGTGGGGCGCATCGCGCTTCACACGCGACATCGACCTCGTGTATCGGCGCACGCCAGAGAACCTACGCCGATTGGTAGACGCGCTCGCGCCGTTTGCGCCGTACCCGCGCGACGCGCCGCCGAACCTGCCGTTCCAGTGGGACGCCACAACGCTCCAGCACGGGCTGAACTTCACGCTCAGCACAAATGCGGGACCGATTGACCTGTTGGGGGAGGTGGTCGGCGGTGGCGTGTACGACGCGCTGCGCGAAGCTGCCGTCGAGGTGGAACTGTTCGGCGTGCCGTGTCTGTGCGTCGGGATGCGCAAGCTTATCGAACTCAAGCGCGCCGCAGGACGCCCCCGCGACTTCGAAGTGATTGCGGAGCTGGAGCGAATTGCCGAACAAGACGAACAGGTGTAGCCCTGCGCCTACTCCCACAATTCGCGCACGGGGAACGCAAAGCCAGGCAGCACCTCCTCGCCCTGCAGGGTATCGTCGTCGCCGAGCGTTCGCGTCAGCCCCTCGCGCCGCCACACCTCCACCATGCGCCGCTTCGGGTCAATCAGCCACACGAGCGTCGCGCCGCCCGCCAGCCATTCTCGCGCCTTCTCGTGCGCGGCTGCAAGCGTCTCGCTGGGCGAAAGCACCTCCACCACCAAGTCGGGCGCAATCGGGCAAAAGCCCTCGTCGGGCAGGTCGGGCGAGAGGCGTTCCTTGCGGATGAACGCCGCGTCGGGCGCTAAGACGCTCTCGCCTGCAGGGATGCGCACGATGAAGCCAGTCCCTGCCGCAAACGCCTCCCCCAGCGCGTGCTGTAGGCTGTTGCCATCACAGGAAGCATACCCCATCGGGTAGAATCTCCTTGAGGAGAAGCCCTATGAGCGTCATCGACTACACAGAGATTGTGCGTCGGCAGCGCACCGCGTCGCTTGCGGAAGTTGACCCCGAAGTGTACGCGCTCATCCAGCGCGAGACCGCCCGCCAAGAGCAGAACTTGGAACTCATCGCCTCCGAGAACATCACCAGCCGCGCCGTGCGCGAGGCGGTCGGCTCCGTGATGACCGACAAGTACGCCGAAGGCTACCCCGGCAAACGCTACTACGGCGGGTGCGAATACTACGACGAGGTGGAGAACCTCGCCATCGAGCGGGCGAAACGGCTGTTTGGCGCGGAACACGCGAATGTGCAGCCCCACTCAGGCGCGAACGCGAACATGGCGGTCTACTTCGCCGTCCTCAAGCCCGGCGACACGATGATGGCGTTAGACCTCGCGCAGGGCGGACACCTCACGCACGGCAGCCCCGTCAACTTTTCGGGGATGCTCTACACGGTCGTGCATTACGGCGTGCGACGCGACACGGAACTCATCGACTACGACCAGCTGCGCGACCTCGCCCGTCAACACTGCCCGAAACTCATCGTGGGGGGCGCGACGGTCTACCCGCGCGAGATCGACTGGGGGGCAATGCGTGCCATCGCCGACGAGGTGGGCGCGCACCTGATGGCGGATATTGCGCACTACGCGGGGCTAATCGCCGCAGGCGAGTACCCCTCGCCCGTACCCTACGCCGACTTCGTGACCACCACGACGCACAAAACGCTGCGCGGACCGCGCGGCGGTCTGATCCTTTGCAAGGCGGAGTATGCGCAACTTATCGACAAGACGGTGTTTCCCGGACTGCAGGGCGGACCGCTGATGCACCAAATTGCGGGCAAGGCAGTCTGTTTCCACGAGGCATTGCAGCCCGAGTTCAAGATTTACCAGCAGCAGGTGAAGGCGAACGCGCGGGCATTAGCCTACGCCCTGCAGGAGCAGGGCTTCCGCCTCGTTGCAGGCGGCACGGATAGCCACAAAATCCTGATTGACCTCACCCCGCTCGGCGTCACAGGCAAACTCGCGCAGCAGGTGCTGGACAGCGTGCATATCACCACCAACAAAAACATGATCCCCTACGACACGCAGAAGCCGTTCGTGACGAGCGGGCTGCGGGTGGGCACGCCTGCCGTGACGACGCGCGGCATGCGCGAGGCAGAAATGCCAATCATCGCCGAACTTGTCGCCGACGCGCTGCGCCACTACCAAGACGAGACCGCGCTGGCAGATGTGCGCTCGCGCGTGCGCGAACTGACCGCGCGGTTCCCTGTCCACTTCATCGACTGAGGAGGCGAGCCATGAACGCAGGCTTCCAACAGTGGCTTCACGAGAGCATCGAGCAGCTGAAGGCGCAGAATCTGTACAAGCAGCCGCCGATTCTGGAGACGCCACAGGGCGGGCGCGTGCGCATCGGCGGACGCGAGGTCATCAATCTGGCGTCGAACAACTATCTGGGGCTGGCGAACGACCCGCGCCTCAAGCAAGCCGCGATTGAAGCCGTGCAGCAGTGGGGCGCGGGCGCAGGCGCCGTGCGCTGGCTCGGCGGCACAAACACCCTCTACGAAACGCTGGAACAGAAACTCGCCGCGTTCAAGAAGACCGAAGCGGTGCTGGTGTTCCAGTCGGGCTTCAACGCCAACTCAGGCACAATCCCCTCCTGCTTCGTGGAGGGCGATGTGATTATCTCCGACGAGCTGAACCACGCCAGCATCATCGACGGCGTGCGCCTCAGCAGCGCGAAATACAAAAAGAGCGAGGGCTATGTCTACGAACACAAAAACATGAACCACTTGGAGGACATCCTGAAGCGCTGCGGGCACTTCAAGAAGCGGCTGATTGTGACCGACGGCGTGTTCAGCATGGACGGCGACATTGCGCCCCTGCCCGAAATCGTGGAGCTGGCGGAACGGTACGACGCGGTGGTGATGGTGGACGACGCGCATGCGTCGGGCGTGCTGGGCGAACACGGCAGCGGCACGACCAGCCACTTCGGGCTGTACGGGCGGGTGGACATCCAGCTCGGCACGCTCTCGAAGGCGATTGGCGTGATTGGCGGCTACATCGCAGGCAGCCGCTTGCTCAAGGAGTGGCTAATCAATCGCGGGCGACCGTACCTGTTCAGCACCGCGCTACCCCCTGCCGCCGTCGGCGCGATTATCCAAGCCATCGAAATCCTGCAGACCGACCCTGAGCCGATGCGCCGCCTGTGGGACAACGCCCGCTACTGGAAGGAGAACCTGCAGCGACTCGGCTTCGACACGATGGGCAGCGAGACGCCGATTACCCCCGTGCTGTGCGGCGACGAGGGCATTACGCAACAGATGGAGCGCATGCTCTACGAGGCGGGCGTGTTCGTGGTCGGGATTGTGTACCCGACGGTGCCGAAGGGCAAGGCGCGCGTGCGCACGATGCCCAACGCCACCCACACCCGCCAAGACCTCGACGACGCGCTCGAAGCGTTCGAGAAGGTCGGCAGGCAGCTCGGCGTAATCGGCAAGTGGGTGTAATACCAATCGCGCGTCCAAAGTTCATGAATTGCCCCCCTCCTTGAGGTTCCCCCCGCTTCGCGAGGGGAACCAAGCCGCGCGCCCACGCGGTTCCCCCTGCTCGCAGGGGGAACCTCAAGGAGGGGGTCATCAACTGCTGTTTTTTGTGAACTTTGGCTTGGCGATTGGTATTATCCCTCTTTTGCGAGCTGCTGCAGCAGCGGGATCAGTGCGGTTTTGCGCTTATGTTGCTCCATCAAGGTCTGGATGAACGCCTCCCACTCGTGGGGCTTGCCCTCCGCATGGTATGACCGTTTGACCACTTCCAGCCAATCGGCGGCGAGTGGGTAGTCTCTTGAGCGCGTGTTCAGGATGATTTTGTTTGCCTCTTCGAGGCATGCCGCGCGCGTCGCTGCAGGCGCATGGTCGGCAACCTGTCGTGCAAGCGCGGGAGTGAGCGCGTGGCGGTCGCAGAGGATTTGCAGGGCGTCGGCGTGCTTGCCTTCGTAGATGTAGATGGCGGCGACCTCCTCCGCATCCCGATGCTCTCGGATACGGCGCAGCACTTTAGGGCGCAGCTTCGCCCACTGCGCGCCCGCGAGCTGTTCCAGCCGTTTGTATTTCTCTAAGGTGGGCTCGTCTTCTACGGAGATTTGCATCGCCTCCAGCGCGATGGCGGTTTCGCCTGCGTCCGCAGCGCGGGCAGCGAGCCACTCTCCGAGCGACGCTCGCAGGTCGGCTTCAGGATCGTAAGGATCGCTGCGCCGCCGCTTGTGCGATTCGCGCAGCGCGTCGTATGCCAGCGGAATCGCCGTCTCTGTGTGCCCCAGCGCGTCCAGGGCGCGCACGAAACTGTCCCACTCGTACAACTTGCGGAACTGCTGACGCGCCGTCTCAATCGCCATTTCTACCTCGCCTTGCAGCGCCCGCATGATCGCGTAGCGGTGATACTGCCCGCTCTCCCAGGCCAACTTCAGGTACGCCTCGATGGCGCCGCGCTGTTCAAGCACGCGCAACTGAATAATGTTGGCAAGATCCACAAAGTCTTCCTCAAAATCGGAATGCCAAAAGTCACGGGCGCGCTCTATGTCCGAAAGCGCCTCCAGCCACTCGTCGAATTCGGAGTCGTATTCCCTTCGGAAGAACTTAGGCGGGATTTGCCCGTGCTGAACAAGCACATAAATGCAAGTGCGGATTTCATCGCTCCACGGATCCAACTCCTGCTGGAGCCAGCCTCTGACTAATTGCGCAATCTGTTGCATCAGTGGGTCTTTCGGGTTGGGCAGGCTCAGGACGAGTTCCGTCGCGAGATCCGCCAGTGCGTTGAGGGCGTCCTCGGCGGGATTCGAGTCGGTGTAGAAGTCGTAGAACTCGTGTGCATCCCCGATTCTCCATCGCCAGTTCAGGTCAAGCACCCGCTCCGATTCCGCGCTGATAAGTTTCAGCGCGCTCGCGTAGTCTGCCTTTTCTATGAGTTGTTGGATGGTCTTGCCGACTGCGCCGAGCGTTTCGATGCTGCCGTCGACGACATCGCGTGCAAAGTCCGTGACGCGCAAGGCTCGCGGCGCGTCGCTGGCTTCGCGGGGCGGCTGTTGCGCGATCTGCGCCAGCAGCGTAATTCGGTCGGCAACCTCGGGATCCGTTGCCAGCTCCAGCAGCACGCGCCGCAGCGCCGCCGTATCCAACGGTTCGAGAACCTCCTCGATGGGCGGCTGCTGCACGATTTTTTCGGGCGCGCGAATGCAGGTCAGCAACACCGCGCCAATATGTTTACACCAGTCGCCGTACTCATACGCGCAGGTACACGAGGCTCGCTGCACGCCCTGCTCATCGAAGTCTATGACAACGGTGTAAAACGGGGCGTGGAAACCTTCCACCTGTGCCGTCAAACGCTTGCCGCGTAAGACGAGGTTCGCAATCGCGCCCTTGCGATAGAGTTCCAGCGCGCGCGAGTAGATCCGCGACGACATCTGCCGCGCAATCTGCTCTTCCCGCAACGAGATAGGCAGCATCCGATTGACCTCCCGTGCTATGAGGATACCCCGACGCCGCGTGTGTCGCCGACGCGCTCCAGTGCGGTGCGCAGCATAAGTTCGCTGGGCGCGCGGCTGCGTAAGTGCTGCTCGCACATCCGAAACGGGTAGAGCAGGCGGTCGTAGCGCGGGTCGGGCAGGCTCACGGGGCGCGTTTCTTGCAGCAGCCACGCCGAGATTTTGTCTGCCCACTCGCGCGTGTCGTCGGGACTGGTCAGCACGGGCGTCTCGACGCGCACCAGCCCGTAGGTCGGCGACGCGCCCTGCTGCCAGCGCAAGCGCAGATACCAGCTGTAGACCTCGCTCTGACCCGCACGCACGGGACGGAACACACTGCTCCGATAGCCCGCAGGCATGTTCAGCACCTTCAGCATCCAGTTCAGCTCCAAGTAGGTGGTGCGGTGCGACTTGGAGACGCCGACCACATTCACCAGCCGTCGCCGCTCCAACGCGCTCATCAGGTCGGCAATCGAGCCGTCCACCAGCAGCCAATCGCCTGAGTCGCGCTCTTGTTGGTTAATCCAGCGCAAGGCGAGTTTGCGCTCCAGCTGGTCGCGCACGCGCGCGACAGTCGCCCCCGCGCGCACCAGCATCGTCTGGAACGAGGTCGCGCCCAACTCGCGTTCCTCCAGCGAGTCGTGAACCGCAATCCCTGCCCGCTCGAACAGGCTCGCATCGAACGCTTTCAGCGGCAAGTAGAGCGCCTCGTGCGCTTCGGTGAGCGCAGGCACAGGGTGCAACTCACGGTTGCGCCGCTCCAGCACCATCGCCGCCACATAGCCGTACACTACAGGCATCACGCCATACAGGGTGAGCTGATAATACAGCAGCTGCGAGTGCTGGATGCCGTCGATGAAGTGCGTGAACTGTGTCGGCTCGTCGCTGCGGGGCACTTCGAACACGCCGAACTCCTTACGGTCAGGTTCAGGAACCAGCCACGCGCGGCTGAAGCCCCCCTCCTCATCAGGCGGTTCAATCGTGTCTTCCGAGCTGAGCTGGCGCACCACCTGCACGCCTTCCGAATGCTCCTGCAGAAACGCCGCGAGTTTCCTCAAGAAGTCCGTCATAGCGGTAGACAAGATTCCACTGTTTTCGGGGGACTCCTGCCAACTTGCAGGAAAATTGCTGCCAAAGTCGAACCTACGGAATGTGGTAGTGCCTTTGCGTAGAGATTTACACCCCCACCCCAACCCTCCCCGCACGCGGGGAGGGAGTTCCTCCCCCGTGTGCGGGGGAGGTTAGGAGGGGGGCATGCCGAAAAACCAACACACGACACTTATAAGGAGGGCTATAGGTATGCAATACACGCACTTAGGGCGTTCGGGTCTGCTGGTGAGCCGCCTGTGCTTGGGCACGATGAACTTCGGCCCCAACACCAGCGAGGAAGACTCGTATCGGATTATGGATCGCGCCTTGGAGCTGGGCATCAACTTTTTCGACACGGCGAATGTGTACGGCTGGGTCAAAGGCGAGGGCATCACAGAGCAGATTATCGGGCGTTGGTGGGCGCAAGGCGGCGGGCGACGCGAGAAAGTGGTCATCGCGACCAAAGTGTACGGCGTCATGGGCGACTGGCCCAACGAGTCGCGCCTGTCGGCGTTGCATATCAAGCGCGCCTGCGAGGATAGCCTGCGCCGCCTCAAAACCGACTACATCGACCTGTACCAGATGCACCACATCGACCGCGAGTGCCCGTGGGAAGAAATCTGGCAGGCGATGGAGCAACTCTACCGCGAGGGCAAGATCCTGTATGTCGGCAGCAGCAACTTCGCGGGCTGGCATATCGCCCAAGCGCAGGAGCTTGCCAAGCAGCGGCACTTCATGGGGCTGGTCTCCGAGCAGAGCCTGTATAACCTGAACGCGCGGATGATTGAACTGGAGGTCATCCCCGCCTGCTTGCATTACGGGATTGGTATCATTCCGTGGAGTCCGCTGGCGAGCGGGCTGCTGGGCGGCATCCTCAAGGGCGTTCAGGAAGGGCGACGTGCTTCGGAAGGCGTACAGAAGATGCTGGAGAAGTACCGCGACCGCATCGAACGCTACGAGGCGTTCTGCGAGGAGTTAGGCGAGGAGCCTGCGAATGTCGCGCTGGCGTGGCTGCTGCACCAACCCGCCGTCACCGCGCCGATTATCGGGCCGCGCACGCTGGAACAGTTAGACCGCAGCATGCGCGCGCTGGAGATTCGCCTCGACGAGGACGCCCTCAAGCGGCTGGACGAAATCTTCCCTGGTCCTGGCGGTCCCGCGCCCGAAGCGTATGCGTGGTGAGCGACTCTGAACGTTCCACATCGTCTCCCTGCAGGGCGCACCGCAGGGAGACGATGCTGAGCGCGAGTGTCCCCGTCTCACCCGTTCGCGCAGAATCCCCTCTGAACAACGCCGCACTCCAAGCGTCCATAAGGGTGTACCACTGGAGGAGAAACCATGAAACCGCAACTTGTTGTGCCCACCGTTCTCGTGGGCGTTGGCGTCACGGTTTACATTGCGGCTGGGGTTCAACGCGAGACCCCAAGCGAGCTTGTGCACCAGACAATCAAGTGGCAGAATAGGGAACGGGTGTACCATGTCCACTATCCGAACAATAGGCTTCCAGACACGCCCAAAGCCGTGGTGTTCGTGCTTCACGGGGGCGGCGGCGCAAAGGCGCAGGAACTGGCGAGCCGAACAGGCATGAACCGCATCGCCGACCGTGAGGACTTCATCGTCGTGTATCCCGCCGGGGTGGACGGTCATTGGAACGATGGGCGCGGCAAGACCTTCCGACGCGCCCAAGACAACACCGATGTGGACGATGTGGGGTTCATCGCCGCAGTCATCGACGCCCTCGTCCGCAAAGGGCACGCCGACCCCAGCCGAATCTACGCGATGGGATTGTCCAACGGCGGCACGATGACCTACCGCTTGGGCATCGAACTCGGCGATAAACTGGCGGCAATCGCCGCAGTGATTGCCAACTTACCCGAAAAAATCGCGGGGCAAAAGCCTGTGCGACCGCTGCCCGTGCTGATTATGAACGGCACGGACGACCCGATAGTGCCTTGGAACGGCGGCGCGGTGCGCGTGCTGGGCAGAGAATACGGCACAGTGCTGTCCACCGAGCGCACTGTGCACTACTGGGTCAACGCCGCAGGTCTCCCCCGCACGCCCACGACTCGCGTTTTAGAGGACAAGTCCCCAGAGGACCGTTGCACGGTCGAGGTCGACGAGTATCAGAAGGCAGGGAGCCGCGTCGAGGTCGTCCTATACCGTATCAAAGGCGGCGGGCACAACCTGCCTGGCGGCAACACGCCCGATCGCCCCCGCTTACTGGGCAGGAAGTGTATGGACATAAACGGTGTGGAGGTCATCTGGTCGTTTTTCAAGAAACACTCGCTCGCCGCGAACAGAACGAGAAGTTCGTGAAGGACTCTACCGCATAGAACCGCTCGCTGTGCCAACTGCCCCGCCGCTGGAGGGTTGCACAGAGTTTACCCTACACGACATCCTTCGCCTCGCGCGTCAGTGTCTAACCTGTGCTACAATAGAGTGCGCCTTGAAACGGTTCAAGGCACGGAGGCAACTATGCGTTGGAGCATCCTATTGTTGGTAGGCTTGATGACAGGCGCGAATGCAGACGACTTCGCGCACCCTGCCGTCTATCGCGATTACCCAGCAGGACGCTGGGAGGACTGGTCGTGGGCGAACCGCGACATGCAAAACGCCAACCCCGTGCGCACGGGGCAACGCTCGATTCGCGTGGACTTCTACCCGTGGTCGTCCATCTGGTTCAAAAACCCTAGCGGTTTCGTGGTGGACGGGTTCACGCACTTGGAGTTCTGGGTGCATGGCGGCAGCGCGGGCAACCCCCGCTTTCACATTCGCGCGGAAGTGGACGGCGTAGACCGCCCGCTGGTTCCCATCACCAACTTCGCCAGTAGCCTGCCCGCGAACCAGTGGACGCGCGTGCAGGTTCCGCTGAGTGCGCTGGGGGTCAACCCCGGCGACCGCGTCACGGGCATCCACTTCCGCGAGTTTTCGGGGCAGAGCGTGCCCACCTTCTACATCGACGACATCCGCTTCCTGCGGGCGAATGTCAGCAATCGCGCGTCCGTGACGGTCAACTTCAGCGCAGCAGGGCGCACGATTACCCAGCCGATGCGCGGCATGAATACCGCCTGCTGGGACTGGTTCCTCACAACGCCCGAACGCCGTCAACTGCTCAAGCAGGTAGGCTTCGGAATGCTGCGCTTCCCCGGCGGCTCCATCTCCAACGAGTACGACTGGCGCAATAACAGCAACCGCCGCAATGGGGGAACCTACGGCACGAACACGGACGGTTTTCTGAGCGTGGCGAACGAAATCGGCGCGGAGAAGAATATCACCATCAACTACGGCTCAGGCACGCCGCAGGAAGCCGCCGACTGGGTGCGGTACGCCAACATCCAGCGCAATGGCAGGGTGCGCTACTGGACCATCGGCAACGAGAACTACGGCACTTGGGAGTACGACACGCACCCTAACCGACACGACGCGCACACCTACGCTTACTTTACGCAGGACGCGATGACCCGTATGAAGGGCGTTGACCCGACCATTAAGGTGGGCGTGGTCGGCGTGCCCAACGAACACGAGTTCACTCAACGCTTCAGCGTCACGAACCCGCGCACGGGGCAATCGCACAACGGCTGGACGCCCGTGCTGCTGAACCGCCTGAACAGCCTCGGCGTCGTGCCCGACTTTTTCGACATCCACATCTATCCCCAACTGCCCGGACGCGAGGACGACGCCTTCGTGCTGGACGACACGCGCACTTGGGACGAGATCATCCCCCAGACGCGCCAAATCCTGCGCGACTACTTGGGCGCGGCGGGCGACGCCGTGCCGATTTTCGTCACCGAGAACAACACCGTCGCCTACAGCCCGGGCAAGCAGACCACCAGCATGGTGAACGCGCTCTATATGGCGGACTCGTGGGCGCGGGCGATACTGGCGGGCGCGGACGCCTACGCATGGTGGGATCTGCACAACTCCACTGAAACAAACAACAACAACTCGCCCGTGCTGTACGGCTGGCGCAACTGGGGCGACTACGGGATTGTGGCGTCGGGCTACCCGTCGGGTGTGGGCGACCCGCTGAACACGCCGTACCCAACCTTCTTCGCGGCGCAACTGATTATGCGCTTCGCCAAGCCGGGCGACATCCTCCTGCGCGGGGTCAGCAGCAACCCGATGCTCGCCGTGTACGCCGTGCGCACCCAAGGCGGCAAGGGCAGGCTGCTGGTCATCAACAAGATGCGCAGCACTTCTGTAGACGCTGAGATTCGGCTGCAGGGGCTGCGCGCGGGCAGCCAAGTCACGGTGCGCTTCTACTCGGCGGCGCAGGACAGCGCGAGAAGTGAGTCGCTCGGCGTGCGCACCATCAGCAGCCGCGGCGACCGAATCACGCACCGCTTCCCGCCGATGTCGGTCAGCGTGCTGGAGTGGTGAAGCATAGCGTGTGCGCCCTGTGTGGGTTAGGAACGCAGCACCGCCTGCAGGCGTTCAATCACCCGCGCGGGGCGCACACTCAGCATGCACTGGTGGCGCGGCAGCAGGCACGCGGCGTTGCGGAAGCGGTTCTCGTAGCACTTGCTGCACGGCTCGTCAGGCAGCACTAAGTGCAAGTGTGGCACAGGCGGCGTCCACACCATCCACGGGCTTGCCCCAAACAGCGCAATCGTCGGCGTGCGCACGCTGTAGGCGATGTGCATAATCCCGTTGTCCACCGACACGCACGCCTTTGCCCGCGCCAACGCGCCTGCTGCCTGCGGCAGGCTGAACCGCCCGCGCAGGTCAATTAGTGGCGTCTGTTCCAGCAGCCACGACTCGGTGTCGCCCGTGTGGTACACCGCGCTCTGGCGCTGCGGCTTGTCGCCGAGTAGCCCCACGCGGTAGCCGTGTCCAAAGCACCAGTCAATAACCTGCTTCCAGTAGTCGCGGCTCCAGAGTTTGGCAGGGCGTCGCCCGCCTGTGGAGATCAGCACTTCGGGGATGTCGCATGCGGGGTCTTCGGTGGGCACTTCCGTGCGGTAGAAGTCGGTCTCCACGAACGCCAGTCGACACCAAATCTCACCGATGTAGGTGCTGTTTAGGATGTCGCCGTAGCGCTGCAGCAAATCGGGCGCCGACCAGAACTCGTCGTGCAGTTGGTGGCGTTTGCCAGGCGCGCGGGGCACCTCCTCGCGCAGGTCGGCGGCGAAGCACTTGCCCACCACATAGCGCGGCTGCAGCATGTGCGCCACAAACGCCATCGTGGGGTGGAAGTCGCAGTTAATCGCCAAGTCGTACTCGCCTGCAACGGCGCGCCGCTCGGCAAGGAACGCAGGCAGTTCGGTCAGCGCGTTCGGGTTGCCGAACACCGAGAAGCGGGCGTCGATGTAGGGCAACGCCTCCTCCAACTCGCGCGTGCGCTCGCCGCTGAAGTAGTCCAGCGTGCAATCGGGATACTTCTCCTTCAGCCCGCGCAGCAACGGCGTGATAATCACGAAATCGCCCAGCGCGTCGTAAAACAGCACGGCGATATGCGGGCGCGGGCGCAACGGCTGGTCGTCGAACCATTCCATCGAGCCGAAAGTGTACCTGAACCCCGTACCTTTACAATAACCCGCGCCCCCAAAGTATGGCAAGAATCTGTCGGCGGGGGCGAGAGATGACGACACTGAACGAACTGCGTACAGATGCACTGCGCGAGATTGGCAACATCGGGCTGGGCGGCGCGGTAACCGCGCTTTCCGACCTGACGGGCGTGCTGTTTACTCTCGAAGCGCCGCAGGTGCATCAGATGGACACGCGCACCGTCTCGCAAATGTGCTGCATGGCGCCCGAATCGCTGGTGGTGGGTACGGTCTCGCGCGTGAACGGCGACTGGCCTGGCGAAGGCGCGTTCCTGTTCCCGTGGGAAAGCGCGTGCGTGCTGTGGCAAATCCTCGTACAGATGCAGCCCAGCGGACTGGACGACCTCAACGAACTCTACCAGTCGGTCATCAACGAGGTCAGCAACATCATGCTGGGCAACTACCTGCAGGCGATTAGCCAAATGACGGGCTTCACCTTGCATATGGAGCCGCCCGCCTTCGCCGCCGATATGGCGATGGCGGTGCTGAGTTCGATTCTGGTGGAGGCGCTCTACGGGCAGCGCGAACTGCTGGCAATTGAAACAGCGTTCAAGACCCCCGAACACGAGTTCAAGGGCTACTTTTTGTACCTGCCCGAGACGGGCAATCTGGAGAAACTGTTTGGCGTGCTGGGCATTTAGGAGCGACATCGATGGGGAAAGCGGAAGTCAAGTTGGCGGGCATGGGCGAGATTGTCTTTGCCAGAGGCGCTGGGGTGATTGGCTGTATCGGGCTGGGCTCGTGCGTGGGCACGGTGCTGTTTGACCCGCGCGTGCAGGCAGCGGCGTTGGCGCATGTGATGCTCCCCGAAGCGCAAGAGGGCGACGCCGCTGTGCAGCCGGGCAAGTACGCGACGACCGCGCTGCCCGCGCTGCTGCGGATGCTGGATACGCCGCCCGCGTTCGCCTCGCGCCTGAAGGCAATCCTGATTGGCGGCGGCGAACTGTTTCAGAACCGCAGCCAAGCCCTGCGCATCGGCGAGCGCAATGTGGAGACGCTCCAGCGATTGCTGCGTGAGGCGCGCATCGAAATCGTGTTCGAGCATATTCGGGGCAGTTCAGGACGCTCGTTCGAGTTCGATGTGGCGACGGGGCAAATTCGCGTGCGTGCAATGGGAAGCAATTGTGTGGAAAAAGACTTATCGGCGGTCTTGGGCATTTTGCGCCGAGCCGCCTAACGGAGGGGAAGCGATGGCGAAACTGCGTGTGTTGGTTGTGGACGATTCGATGTTTATGCGGCGGATGATTAGCGACCTGCTCAAGCAGGACGCGGAGATCGAGGTTATCGGCGCGGCGAAAAACGGGCAGGAAGGGCTGGAGATGGCGCGGCAACTCAAGCCCGATGTCATCACGCTCGATGTAGAGATGCCCGTCATGGACGGCGTGACGATGCTCCAGCACCTGATGCAGGCGCAGCCAACGCCCGTGCTGATGCTCAGCAGCCTCACCAAAGAGGGCGCGGAGGTCACGCTGAAGTGTCTGGAGCTGGGCGCGGTGGACTTCGTGACCAAACCGTCAGGCTCCATCTCGATGGACATCTACAAGATTTCGTCGCAGATTATCGAGAAGGTGAAGGCAGTGGCGCGGGCGCGGGTGGCGGTTGCGCCGAGCGTCGCGCGCCCTGTTGCGCCGCCACCCAAACCCAGCCCGCTGGTGGGACGCCCGACCGCCGACGCGCCGCTGGTGGTCATCGGCTCCTCCACGGGCGGTCCGCGCGCGCTCAACACCGTGATGAGCAGTCTGCCGATTGGACTGCACGCGAAGGTGCTGCTGGTTCAGCACATGCCCGAGGGCTTCACACGCTCGCTGGCGGAGCGGCTCGATCGCAACAGCGCGTTCAGCGTGCGCGAGGCGCAGGGCGGCGAAACGCTGCAGCCAGGCGTCGCCTACCTCGCGCAGGGCGGCAAGCACCTCAAACTCGAACGCGGGGGCAGAATCACGCTGACCGAAGACCCGCCCGTGCATGGGGTGCGCCCATCCGTCGATGTCGCGCTGCTCTCCATCGCGCAGAACTATCAGGGACCTGTGGTGGTCGCGATTCTGACGGGCATGGGTTCCGACGGCGCGGCGGGGCTGCGCGCGCTGGCTGCCAAAGGCGCGTACACCATCGCCGAAGATGAAAGCACATGCGTGGTGTTCGGCATGCCGCGCGCAGCCATCCAAACGGGCTCGGTCAAGCGCGTCGCGCCGCTGCACCAAATCGCCGAAGCCATTACCGAGGGGGTGAAGGAAGTATGCAACAAGTACCAGGCGGCATAAGCGTCCCGAAGACGCCCGAACTGCTGCGCGACTTCGAACAGTTCAAGCAGCAGCTCAAGAAACGCGCAGGGTTAGACCTCGACCAATACAAGTTCGAGCAGACCTATCGGCGCATCTACACAATGATGGAGCGCGCGGGCTACCGCAAGTTCACCGACTACCTCATCTACTTGGCGTCTGACGAGGCGCGCCTGCGCGGGTTCATCGATCGGCTGGCAATCAATGTCTCGGAGCTGTTCCGCAACCCCGAGCAGTTCCAAATCCTGAAAAACGAGGTGCTGCCCGAGTTGTTGCGTGGGAACGCGCACCTGAAACTCTGGAGCGCGGGCAGCTCCTACGGCGCGGAGGCGTATAGTTTGGCGATTCTGCTGCACGAACTCGCGCCCAATCGCGGACACCAGATTCTGGGCACGGACATCGACCAAGAGGTGCTGGAGCGTGCGCGGCGGGGGGTGTTCGGCGAGAGCGATATGCGCAATGTGCCTGCTGAATACAAGCATCGCTACTTCCGCGCGCTCCAAGAGAACGGGCGCACCCTCTACGAGGCAGATCCCGTACTCAAACGCTACCTGAAGTTTGAGCGGCATAACCTGCTCTCTGACCCCTACCCCAAAGGGTTCCATCTGATTGCCTGCAGGAATGTGGTCATCTACTTCTCGGATGAGGCGAAGGAGCGCATCTTCCGAGAGTTCCACAACGCGCTCGTGCCCGGCGGCTACCTGTTCGTCGGCAACACTGAGCGCATCTTCACCTACGCGCAAATCGGGTTCGAGAACCCCAGCGCGTTTTTCTACAAGAAACCAGCACAGGAGGTTCAACGATGGCGAAACGCATCATGATTACGGACGACGCGCTCTTTATGCGCGTGACACTCAAAAACATTCTGACGCAGAACGGGCTGGAGGTGGTCGCGGAAGCCTCCAACGGACGCGAAGCGGTCGAACTCTACGAGCAGCACAAACCCGACCTGGTGTTTATGGACATCACGATGCCCGAGATGGACGGTCTGGAGGCGCTAAAAGCCATCCGCGCCAAAGACCCGAACGCGAAGGTCGTGATGTGTACCGCGATGGGACAGAAGCAGATTGTCGTGGAAGCGATTCAGGCGGGCGCGAAGGACTTCATCGTCAAGCCGTTCCAGCCTGAACGCATCATGGAAGCCGTGCAGAAAGCGGCATAAGGAGGCGAGCGACGGTGAAGGCAGAATACATCAATCCGTTTATCAGCGCGGCAATTAATGTCTTCCAGATGATGGTGGGCGTCACCCCAGAGAAGGGGCAACTGGGCGCGCGCAAAGGCATCTTCACCTCCCAGCAGTGCAACATCGTGCTGGGCGTAACGGGGCAGCTGGAGGGGCAGATTATCATCGGCATGTCGATTTTCACTGCCGACAAAATCGCTTCCAAGATGCTGGGCACGACCATTCGCACCTTCGACGAGCTGGCGGCGAGCGCGATTGCCGAACTGGGCAACATGATCTCGGGCGCCGCGCTCACCGAACTGGCGTCAAGGGGCATCCAGTGCAACCTGTCGCCGCCCAGTCTCATTCGGGGCACGAATGTGCGCATCAGCACGCTGGAAATCCCGACGCTGGTCGTACCGCTCCAGACCGAGATGGGGGACATCGAGGTGAATGTCGGTCTGTCGGAACGCGCGAAATGACCGCCTCTTCAGGGAGAAGGGTTGTAATGCCAATCGCCGAGCCGGAGTTCATAAAAAACAGCAGTGGATGACCCCCTCCTTAAGGTTCCCCCTGCGAGCAGGGGGAACCGAGTAGGCGTGCGGCTTGCTTCCCCTGCTCGCATGGGGAACCGACCAGGCGCGGTTCCCCTCGCGAAGCGGGGGGGAACCTGCAGGAGGGGAAATTATGAACTCTGAACGCGCGATTGGTATTATCAGTTCACTACGCCCGTCGGCTGCGGCGCGCTCGCCTCAATATGCTCCAGCAGAATCTCGGCGATGTCCTTGACGGGCACGGTGTCGTCTTTGGTCTTAATGCTGTCGGAGACCATAATCATACAGAACGGGCAGCCGACGGCGACCGTGCGCGCGCCTGTTTTGAGCAGCTCTTCGGCGCGGATGACGCCCGGTCGCTCATGGGGCAGCTCGTCCATCCACATGCGCCCGCCGCCTGCCCCGCAGCAGAAGGTGCGGTCGCGGTTGCGCTCTGGCTCGGCAAGCGTTGCGCCCGTCGCGCCCAGCACTTCACGCGGCGCGTCGTGAATCTTGTTCACCCGCGCCAAGTAGCACGGGTCGTGGAACGCTATCGCACCGTTCGCCTTCGGCGGCAGCTGGGGTAGCCTGCCCTGCTGAATCAGCTCCGCCAGCAGTTGCGTGTGGTGGACAACCTCGAAGCTCGCGCCAAACTTGCGGTACTCGTTCTTAATCGTGTGTAGGCAGTGCGGGCACATCGTCACGATACGGCGCGGGTTGACCGCCTTGAGAGTCTCCACATTCTGCATCGCCAGCTCTTGGAACAGCAGGTCTTCGCCGAGGCGGCGCGGGGTATCGCCTGTGCAGCGCTCTTCGGGACCCAGAATCGCGAACTTGACGCCCGCGCGCTGGAGGAGTTTCACGAACGCGCGTGCGACCTGCTGCCCGCGCCCGTCATACGCGCCCGCGCAGCCGACCCAGAACAGCACCTCGAAGGTCGGGTTGTCGCGCACGGTGGGCACATTCAGCCCTTGCGTCCACTTCATGCGCTCGCTTAGCGGCAGTCCCCACGGGTTGGACTGCGTCATCGTGCGTTGCAGCGTGCCCGCTGCCGTGCCGCGCAGGTTGCCCTCGGCGACCCGATGACGGCGCATCTCCATAATCAGCGTCGGATGCTCAATCAGCACGGGGCACTCGTTGTTGCACGCGCCGCAGGTGGTGCAGGCGAACAGCTCCTCGTCGCTGATGACCTGCGTCAGGTCGTCGCCTTTGCCGTTCGCCATCGCATCGCGCAGTTTTTCGACGATGCGCTTGGGGTTCAGCGGCTTGCCTGTGGCGTAGGCGGGGCACACGCGCTCGCACCGCCCACAGCCCATGCAGGCGTCTAAGCTCATCAGGTGCCAGCGCGAGAACTCGCTGATTGCGTTCACGCCGATGCGCCCCGTCTGCTCCACGCGCTCCAAGCTCTCAATGCTGGGCACATTCGGTAGGTAGTTCGGCTTGTAGTAGGCGACAATAGGCGCAAGAAACCAGTGGCGCAGGCGCGTGAAGGGCAACAGCGCGAACCAGCTCGCAATCGTCAGCGAGTGGAACCACCACCACAGCCGATAGCCGCTCACGGAGATATTCTCGAACAGCGGCGCGAAGCTGTAGCCGACGAACGACCACACCTGCGCGTACTGCGGGCGCGGCGGGTTCATAAACTCTGGGTTGCGCTCTATCGCAATCCGCGCGCTCTCCAGTGCGTAACCGTTCAGGCAGATCAACAGCAGCAGCCACACGGCGATTCCGTCCAGCCGCTCTAAGCTCACGGAGGCGGGCTTCTGTGCATGCCGTCGCCACAACGCCAAAACGCACCCGAAAATCACGCCCAGCCCAAACAAATCCAGCGTGACCTCGTACAGGATGTAATACAGCCCCTTGTGGAACCAGATACCCTCCTTGAGGAAGATGTGCGAGCCGATTTCCGTCCACTCGGCAATTGCCAGCAGCGTCGTGCCAATCAGCAGCATCACAAAGCCTGCGTAGAGGGGCAAGTGGAACAGCGTTGCGAATCGGTGGCGGGGCACTTTTTTCTGCGCCAGCGCGTAGCCCAGCATGTTCTGGATGCGCGTGCGCATCGGCAGCGGCTCGCCGTCGGGCTGACCCTGACGCCACAGCCGCAGCCGCTTCCAGTACCACACCACGCCCACGCCCAGCGAACTGAGGATAATCCCATAAAAGACGGCTTTCCACAGCGGCGTGATGCCGATATAGGTGTGTCGCGTGATTAGTTCCCAATCCCAGCTCATCGTTGCGCCTCCTGTTGGGGCGGCAGGGCGTTGGGAGTATCCTCCATTTTGGAGTGCTGAAGCGCAGCTTCAGCGACAGGCGGAAGCTCCGCTTCCGCACTCCATACTTCCCCCGCCCGCAAGTGGGCAAGGGGCTGGTGGTGAGGGCTACTCCCAGCGCGCTATCGCCCCGATTCGAACAGTGGGTTAAGGATACCGCATGGAGGGGGTGATTCCTGCGAGAAAAATCGCGCCGTGCGGGGCGAGAACCGCACGGCGCATCGTTTTACCCTCGCGCAGGCATTAGGGGAGAGGACTTTAAGCCTCCGATGATGACGCCTATAGTATGATTGGCAGGGGGTTAAAGGTAGGTTAAGTCGTGTTAGGGGTTGGTTAAGTTTTTCAGGGCGTCAGGTATCCTACCGTTATGCTGCGGACGGCGTTGCTGATTGGTCTGGGCGGGTTTGTCGGCGCGAACCTGCGCTACTGGCTGGGCGGCTGGATTGCACAGAAAATCGGCGTGCTGTTCCCCATCGAGACGATGCTGATTAACCTCTCTGGCTCGTTTCTGCTGGGGCTGTTTATGACGCTTGCGCTGCACTACACTTGGTCGCCTGAGTGGCGTCAGGCGATTGCGATTGGCTTTCTCGGCTCGTTCACGACCTACTCCACCTACGAGTACGAGAGTTTGCGCCTGCTCCAAGAGGGCGCGTGGGTCAAGGCGGGACTGAACCTGTTTGGCAGTCTCGTGCTGGGGCTGGTCGCTGTGTTTCTGGGCGTCGCGCTCGGACGCCTGCTGATTGGAGGGACAGAACCGTGAGAATCGAGGGGCAAGCGAAGCTGTTGCGCATCTACATCGGCGAGACCGATCGCTGGCACGGGCAGCCGCTCTATATGGCGATTCTGCTCAAGGCGCGCGAGATGGGGTTGGCGGGCGGCACGGTGTTTCGGGGAATCGCAGGCTACGGCGCAAACAGCGTCATTCACACTGCCAACATCCTGCGCCTGTCGGAAGACCTGCCGATTGTCGTAGAAATTGTGGACGCCGACGAGAAGATACAGGCGTTCCTGCCCGCGCTGGACGAGATGGTGCAAGAGGGGCTGATACTGTTGCGCGAGGTGGAGGTCATCAAGTACGCGGGGAACATGGGTAGGCGTGGGGTATAGTTTCCCGCGATGCAAGCCGAAGCGTTGACCCCCTGGATCGAGACCGCGCCGTTCGAGGTGCGCTATGCCGAAACCGACGCGATGGGCGTGGTCTACTATGCGAACTATCTGGTATGGTTCGAGGCGGCGCGGGGAACTTTCTGCCGCGCGTATGACATCGATTATGTCGCGCTGGAAACAAGCGGCACGCCCGCAGCGGTGGTGGAGGCGTACTGCCGCTACCGCGCGCCCGCCCGGTATGGCGATACGGTGATTACGCGCGTGCGCCTGACCGAACTCAAGGGCAGCAGCATGCGCTTTGAGTACCAAGTTGTCAACGCCGCCGACCGCCGTCTGCTGGCGGAGGGCTGGACGCGCCATGTGTGGATCACGCGCGAGGGGAAGCCGACGCGCTGTCCCGAGGTGATTCGGCAGCGGCTGGAACGGCGCGCCGACTCAGGGTAAGGTACACCAGCGCGCCCCATAGCAGCCCAATCGCCGCGCCTGTCAGCACATCGGAGGGGTAATGCACGCCGCGATAGACGCGCGACAGCCCCACCAACCCCGCCAGCAGCAGCGCGCCGTAGCCCCACCAGCGATAGCGCGTGCGATAGGTCAGCAAAAACACCCAGCACGCCAGCGCGAACGCCGTCGTCGTGTGCCCCGACGGGAAGGAGTTGTGGAAAATCCGCTCGTCGGGGGCGACGATGGCGTCGGGCAGATTCGACGGACGCAGGCGCGGAACCGTGCGCTTGATGACCTGCGCTATGACGCCGCTGCCCACAAACGCCACGACGCCTGGCAGCAGCACCACTCGCCCGACCGAATAGCCCACCCGCCGCCACGCCAAGTACCCCGACGCCGCCAGCAACAGCAGCAACTGCACCCAGCCCAGCCCCAAGCTCGTAATCAGCCACATCACGGGGTCGAGCAGCGGGTGGCTCAGCCCGTGATTGATGGCGTAGAACAGCTCGCGGTCGTAGTGCGTCAGCGTCTCCATCAGAACAGCGCCATTTTGCCGAAGCCCACATACTTCGGCTGGCTCAAGCGTTCGATGCGCTGCAGCATGTCTTCGAAGCACATGTGGTGTTCCTGCATGTCGCCGCGCACGATGGGGTCAATCGGCAGGGTAGGCGTGTCGTTGATATGCACGCTGAGGGCGCGGGCGTGGCGGGCGAGTTCGAACGCTTCGGCAATATCGCGCGTGTAGACCGCCAGCCGCACGCCAATCGAGAAACAGTTCAGCTGACGCAGCAACTCGTGGGGCGTCTCGTAGGCGTGCAGGATGACGACGGGACCGAACACCGCTTCGGCATGCAGCGGGCTGTCTGGAGGCACATCGGTCAGCACGGTGGGCAGATAGAAGGGCGGTTCCGCCTTCGCGCCTGTCAGCACACGCGCGCCGCGCTGCAGGGCGTTGTCCACCCACTGGGCGACGCGCTCCAGCGCGCGCGGGTGAATCAGCGGCGGCAGCGAGGTGGTCTCGTCCATCGGGTCGCCCGCGCGCAGATGGGCAAGACGCTCGGTGAGGGCGTTCGCAAGCGGCTCCAGCAGGCTCTGGTGCGCCCACACATGCTGAATCGAGGTCGCCGACTGCCCCGCCATCATAAAGCCGCAGCAGGCGACCACCTCGGCGACCTGTTCGGGGTCGGCGGTGGGGCACGCGACCAGCACGCCGAGCGTGTCCAGCTCCATCTCGATGCGTTTCGCGCTTGCGTGCACGGGCAGGTTCAGCCCCACCTCGCGGCTGCCCGTGAAGGTCAGCATCTGCACCAGCGGGTGCGCGGCAAGCGCGTGCCCCAGCTCCTCGCCCCTGCCCGTGAGGATGCTCAGCGCTTCGGGGGGCATGCCCGCGCGGTACAGCAGCAGCCCCAGCCGCAGCACGGTCAGCGGGGCTTCCGTAGACGGCTTGAGGATGACGGCGTTGCCTGCAGCAATCGCGGGGGCGGTCTTCTGCGCGGCGTGCGCCAGCGGCAGGTTGAACGCCAAGATAGACGCCACAACGCCCAGCGGCTCACGCGCCCAGAACCCGAACCGCGACGCGCCGTCCGTGAACGACTCGGGCGGGAACTGCGTCGCGCGCGGATGACGGCATGCCTCCGCCGCCAGATCAAAAACCATCGCCGCACGCTCGACCTCGATGCGCGACTCGCCGATCAGTTTGCCCGTCTCTTGGGTCAGCAGCGTCGCCAGCGCGCCCCGCTCTTGGCGAATCAGCTCGGCGACATGGCGCAGGATAGCGGCGCGTTGGCTGAGGGGCATCTCGCGCATCTTTTCTGCGCCGTGCCGCGCCAGCGCGACCGCTTGGTCGACATGCACTGCGCCCCCGCGCGCCACATGATCCACTGGCTCACCCGTGTAGGGGTTCAGCACCGCCAGCCACTCCTCTGCGCCGACCAGATGCCCGCCAATCAGCATTTTTTGCATGGCTAACCCCCTGCGTAAGCGATGGCTTCAATCTCCACCTGCACCCCTTTGGGCAGCGCGCTCACCTGCACCGTCGCGCGGGCAGGGTACGGCGGATGGAAGTAAGTCGCGTACACTTCGTTCATCTCTGCGAACATGCTGAGGTCGGTCAGGTAAATCGTCGTCTTCACGATGCTGTCCAGGTTCAGCCCCAGCGCGGTCAGCACCGCCTGCAGGTTCTGCAGCACCTGTCGGGTCTGCGCTTCGATGCCGCCTGCGACCACCTCGCCTGTGCGCGGGTCTACGGGGATTTGCCCCGACAGGAACACCCAGTCGCCCACGCGCACGGCTTGCGCGTAGGGTCCAATCGGCGCGGGCGCGTCTTGGGAAAGGATTGCTTGTTTGTGCATCGCCTCACCTCTAAAGGGAGAGTATACCCCCTAAGAGGCGCACGCGCGGCTACTCGTTCGCCGACTCACCGCGCAATCGCCTAATTTCCGCTTCCAGTTCGGCGAGGCGTCGCTCGGCTTGCTCGCGCAGCAGGCGCTCCTGCTCCGCGCGTAGACGCTCGGCTTCGGCAATCTCGTCCCGCGTCGGCACTAACCGACCCTCCGCATCATAATACCGCAACCACCGATACCGCCAACCCAAAAACGGCGCGTTCGGCTTGTAGCAGGTCGTCGGGTGGGGCGACCTGCGGTTGTTCGGGCACGCTGGGCACGGCGGTTTTGGGCATATACGCAGTATACCCGATGCCGCCACGAGGCAGGCGCGAAGCGTAAAAAAACGCGCTTGTTGGCAGGAATCTGCGTTCCCGTTGGCGTATATATCTTACACGGGGGCGACGATGCGAGCCAACGACAGCTATGTGGAGTGGCTAATGCGCCGCTATGGGGTGTGCCGAGCCGACGCGGAAGACATCCTGCAGGCGAGCCTGCTGCGCCTCGTTCACGACTACTGCGCCAAACATCCTGACGCGAACGAAGCCGAACTGCAGGCGTATTTGGACACACTACCCGAAGGGGTCCTTTACCAAACGCTGCACTGGCAAGCGTGCAACTGGCTGCGGTCGCGCCAGCGCGAGCAGACGATGATGGCTTGCTGGATGCAACAACACTCGTGCGAAGCCGACCATGAACATGCGGCGGTTGAACGCGTGTACGCCGAGTGGCTGGCAAGCCTCCTGCCCGACGGCGCTCGGGAGATACACACCCTGCTGGAGGCGGGCTACACTTGGGACGAGATCGCCAAGCAGCTGGGCATTCGCCCCGGCGCGGCGAAGATGCGCTTCCAACGGGGCATAGCGCAGGTGCGTCAGAAGTTGGGACTGGGATGTGACGATTCGGCGGTTTGCGGTGTTAATAAGGGTGGAGGACGCGAAACGGGCGTCGCTCCGACAGGATCTCAGATGGAGGTATGCGATGAGGAATCGTCAGAAATGGCTGATGGTCAGCTTGAGCGCGTTGATCGTTGCGAACATGGCAGCTCTGCCGTCGACCCTTGCCGCCCTCAACGAACTCGTCGGGGGGGGGAGTTCCGTAAAAGTACATATACATTAAGTGCGAGCTGTTCTCAACCTGCGTATGGTGTTACGAATGAGACTGCCGTGAGAATGACTTTGCGAGAGAACCAGTTAAAGCTTCATGGTGGAGCAGGTCCCTTGAGGTTCGTCTTATGAGGTATTGTACAGAGGGGCTGAAGGATTTACCCAGTATTATAGCACTAACTGGACTGATCGCGCTAGTGTGTCTAATGCTAGCGTATTATGCCGCACGAGTAATTCTTTGGCCCCTCTTTGAAGTATTAAGGCTGTGGACATTAGGAGAAAGCTTAACCGTTGCTGTATGGAAACACTCGATTCTACAAATCTCCATGCCTTCGTTAGTCTGGTTCTTTAGTAGTAATTGGTTTCTAGTGTGCCTACCCGTCGTAATAGTTGTGAGTGTAATAAAAGCTTATTCAGAACGCACTTCGAGACCAGATTATTACAAATATAAGTTTTTACTTTGGTTTCTAATTTCGTACTCTACAATAATATACATATTAGAAATGCTTTTTGAAGTTCCAAATGATTTAAGATACTTTCTCATCAGTGTAGTTGTAGCCATTAGAGATTTTATTTGGATGAGTTTAGGAGCATTCACTGCGTTATATATATCTACACCGATCATGAACCATTTGAGGAGGTGGTTCGATTGAGGACAAGCTTGAAATGTAGGGGTATTAAACTCATCGAGTTGATTATATCTATAGCAATTATCATTCTGCTCATGAGTATTGTTCTAACCGTCACAGCAGAGGTGAGACGACGCGCATATGAACCGCCGTGCATGGTGAATCTCCGACAAATATGGGTGGCATTTAGGAACTATCTGGATGATTACGATAGCAATTATCCTGATACCACTGTAAAATTAAAAAGCTATGTGAAATCCAAAACCATCCTAAAGTGCCCCAGAGATATGTACGGAGGACTGAATGTTGGAGATACCCAAGCTTGGGGAACTATCGTGTCGTATTTTTATCTTCCTGATGATGAAGAGTTTCGTCGTATTCTTCTGGAAAAGGATCCCCAACATGGGATTATGTATTGTCTTCTGCACGGTCAGTCAAGAATTACACCTGAAGGCTTAGCAACAGACGGCCCACATTACCTTACATCTGGGACAGTTCTACGGCTACGCTTAGATGGCTCGGTCGAGCATGTATTAGTAAATTCATTATGTTATCAAAAACCAGGCGTATCTGGGATATCCCGTGTGCGACACCCTTGGCACCTTCTGACTAATGTTCGCCCTTGTCCTCCTGAAATTTGCTTTGGGCTGCGAGATGAATGGCAGATTCCTTGTCCTTTCTCTTTCTTTTGATGTTATACAAGAGGCGGCATATGGTTTCTCAAAACGCGGCTTTTTGCCGAAGAGGGCTGACTTTGATGGAGCTGTTGGTCGTGGTCGCGATTATCGCGTTGTTGGCGGCGCTGCTCCTGCCTGTGGTCAACGACGCTCGCAAACGCGGCTACGAGGCGACTTGTCTGAGCAACCTACGCCAGCTGAGCGCGGCGTGGCAGCTCTACACCGAAGACTACAAAGACTACCCTCCGTCGCTTGCTGACCTTCTCCCCTACACCAAATCGCGCGAGATTTACAAGTGTCCTGGCGACTTCACAGAGGGCGCGAACTATGTGCTGACCCGCATCGCGGGCTTCCCGATTAGCTACTACAACCCCCCCGAGGATGACCCGCCGCACACGCTGTTTCGCACGCGGCTTCGGGAAGACCCCAATCACGGGATTATCGTCTGCATCTTGCACGGCGAACGGATTTCCAACCTACCGCCGAGTGGTCAACCCGTGAGATGGACGGGACGAGTGTTTCGGGCGTTGCACACGGGGAGTGTTCGGATTGTGCATGTATTGCCGCGATGTTATCTGCCTCCTACGGGGGGCTTGCTTCGGACGCGCGATTGGGAGCTGTTTTCAGATATGCCCTGCCCGCGTGATGCGTGTCCCGAACGGTATGTGATGCAGGAAGTGCCGTGTTTCAGATAATACCAATCGCGTGTTCAGAGTTCATAATTGCCCCGCTCCTTTAAGTTCCCCTCGCGAAGCGGGGGGAACCATGCCGCGTTCCTCCTGCACGCAGGGGAAACCTGAAGGAGGGGGTCTTCACTCTCACTTGTTTTTTGCGAACTCTGGCTGCGCGATTGGTTTAAGCCGTCCTCTCTTCTGTGCGCTCTTCGGTGCGCCGTTCGGTGCGTGTGCGGCGCACGCTGGAGAGGGTCGCGCCCATGCGTTCCAAGATGCGCGGGCGCGACTCGCCCGTAAGTAAATCGCTCAGCAGGCGGCGCAGGTGGTCGGCGTCCACATTCTGCGTCCACGCGCCGTCCACCGCTACCGTAATCTGCCCCGTCTCCTCCGAGACGATAATCGCGATGCAGTCGGAGGTCTCCGTGACGCCAATCCCTGCGCGGTGGCGCGTGTGCATCGTGCTGGGGATGTCGGGGTTCTGGCTGATTTCGGGGAAGTAGACGGCAGCCTCGACGATTTCCGCGCCGCGCAGGATGACCGCACCGTCGTGCAACGGCGAGCCAGGGTAGAAGATCGTGCGCAGCAGGGGCGAGGTCGCCTCCGCTTGCAGCTCCACGCCGTTGCCCTCCGCGATGCGGTCTTTGCGCTCCCACACAATCAGCGCGCCAATCCGATCGCGCGCCATCTGCTGCACCGCGCTGACCACCTCGTTGATGGCTTGCTGAATCGGCGCGGCGTCCGCCCCCACCCCCAAACTACTGCGCCAGAACTCCACGCGCCCGATGGTCTCCAGCACGCGGCGCAACTCGGGGAAAAACAGAATCACCAACGCGACGGGTCCCAGCGTGGTCATGCGATCCAGCAGCCAGTGGATAGTTTCCAGTCCCAGCGCGTCGCTCAGATACAGCGCCAGCACGAACACCAGCAGCCCAACCAGCACCTGATAGGCGCGTGTGCCTTTCGCCAGCAGCAGCAGGCGATAAATCAGGAACGCCACCAGCAGCGCGTCGATGGCGAGAATCGCCCAGCGCGCCGCGATATGCTCCGCTATCCGTAGCCAGTCGCTCAACTCGGTTCCCCGCGTATATATTATGCACGATTCGCGTCGCAAAAAACGCCCCCCAGCGCAGGGCTGGAGGGCGTTCTCGGGAGCGGGTTGGCGTGAGAAGCCGTTCAGCCGACCGAGCCTTCCATCTCCAGCTCAATCAGGCGGTTCAGCTCCACGGCATACTCCATCGGGAGCTGTTTGGCGAGCGGCTCGATAAAGCCCGACACAATCAGCGTGAGCGCCTCGTCTTTCTTGAGACCGCGGCTCTGCAGGTAGAAGATTTGCTCATCGCTGACCTTGCTCACGCGCGCCTCGTGCCCGATGGTGACCTCCTGCTCGTTGATTTCGATGTAGGGGTAGGTGTCGGTCTTGGCGTCTTCGTCGAGCAGCAGCGCGTCGCACTCCACATTGCACTTGGCGTGATGTGCGCCTTCCAGCACCTGCACCAGCCCGCGATAGCTCGCGCGCCCCGTGCCTTTGGAGATGGACTTGGAGGTGATGCGTCCTGTGGTGTGTGGCGCGGCGAAGATGAGCTTGCCGCCCGTGTCTTGGTGCTGCCCGTCGCCTGCGAACGCGACCGAGAGAATCTCGCCCCGTGCGCCTGGTTCCATCAGGTAGACGGAGGGATACTTTTGCGTGACTCGGCTGTTATGCACCAGCACGCCATTCACCACGAACGAGTGCGCTTCCGCCACTTCGAGGTCGTAGGTCGGCGCGACGATGGAGGGGCTAATCGCTTCAATGCGCGCGACGCCCATTTCGTGGGTCAGCAGGCGCGTAGCGCGGAAGCCGCGCAGTCGCTGGTGGCGGCGCGCCCGCTTCGGCGTGGTCAGTCGCTCGCGCAGGGTCGGCGTCAAGTGGGGCAGCAGTGGCGCGACATTCGTCAAGTCCACTCGGTACGCTGTATACTGCTTCGTGCGTCCTGTGCGGTTGATATCCGCCTCCACCGTATGGCTGTAGACCGCGCTGGCGTGGACACCGCACTGCAGCGCGAGCTGTTGCACATCCTGCAGCAGGGCGCGGTTGGCAGACTTGAGGCTGAGCATGTTGCCCTTCGCGCAGCCGTCGCCGTCGAGGTAGCCCGCAAGGAACGCCGCCTGCAGCGTGCCGGGCAAGGTGAAGACCCACGCGGGGATGCGCTTCTCCTTCGCGCCCGACACGAAGCCGTTCGCCTGCAGCCACAGCGCGAACTCCAGCGCGTTGACGCGCAGGTAGCGTTCGTCCTTGCGCAGCTCGATGGCGTGGTTGCCGAAGTAGCGGGTCAGCAGCGAAATCAGGCGCGGGTAGGCGCGATCGCTCGTCGGCACGCTGAAGCCCACGCGCCCGTAGCGATGCCCGTTGCGCCCACGCTGAATCGTGTAGTCGCCTTCCGCAATCCACAGCCCCAGCAGCCAGCAGATGTCCTCGTCGGCGTATTCGGACAACTGCACAGGCTGACGCGCATGCGACGCGATGGGGTACTCCGCGCCGTACTGGTTGCGTCCCGTGAACTGGTCGGGCAGCTCGGGGCGTGCGAAGCGGTAGGGTTGCCCCTCTGCCTGCAGCGCAGTCGGGAAGATGATCAGGTCGCCCGCCTGCAGCGCCTCGACGGGCTTCCAGCGCAGGCTGTAGCGTCCGAGTTTCTGCGGGCGCGTCGCGTCGTACTGCACGGTCAGCAGCGGGTGGTTCGCCGTCAGGCGCAGGCGACGCCCGTTGGAGAGGGCAAGCTCGTAGACCTGTTGCAGCCCACTGTCCTTACGCGCCACAACGGGGCGCAGCACCCACAGTCGACGCGCCTCGTCGAAGCTCCAGACGCGCGTGCCAGGCTCCACCTGCTCAATCGGCACGGGTCCGCGCTCGGTGTAGACTAGTTCGCCTGCACACACGCAGCCCAAATTGCCATCCACCCATTCCATCACCGAGTCGCCGTAAGCCACCGCGCGCTTAGTGACGAGGTTGTAGACATCCTTTGACCAGTTCTGGATGGTGGTGTAGCGCACGCGCGCGCCGCGCTTGACGATAATCTCCACCACCGCGCTGTGCAGGGCTTCCTCGGCGTACACCGGGGCGGTGCACCCTTCGACATAATGCACGAACGACCCTTCCTCGGCGATAATCAGCGTGCGCTCGAACTGACCCGCGTTCTTGGCGTTGATGCGGAAGTACGCCTGCAGCGGGATGTCCACATGCACGCCTGCAGGCACATACACGAACGAGCCGCCCGACCACACCGCCGAGTTCAGCGCGGCGAACTTGTTGTCGTTGGGCGGAATGACCGTGCCGAAGTATTCCTGCACCAAGTCAGGGTACTCGCGCACAGCAGTATCGGTGTCGACGAAGATGACGCCCTTCTCTTCCCACTGCTTGGCGAGGTTGTGGTAGACGACCTCGCTGTCGTACTGCGCGCCGACACCCGCAAGGAACTTGCGCTCCCATTCGGGGATGCCCAGCCGATCGAAGGTGCGCTTAATCTCTTCGGGCACTTCGTCCCAGCTGCGTCCCTTGCGGTCGGTCGGCTGGATATAGTAAACGATCTCGTCGAAGTTGAGCTGCGACAGGTCGGGTCCCCAAGTGGGCATCGGCTTGCTCATGAAGATTTCGTAGGCGTGCAACCGAAACTCGCGCATCCACTGCGGCTCGTTTTTCTGGTGCGAGATCTCTTCGACCACGCGGCGGGTCAAGCCGCGCTCGGTCTGGAACACCGGCTGGATGTCATCGTGGAAGCCGTACTTCTGCGTGTAGTCCTGATCCAGGTTCAGAATATCGGGCTGCGACATAGTTGGATACCTCCTTACGGGGCGGTTGCGCCCGCGAGTTCGCCGCGCACCCAGTCGTAGCCCTTCTCCTCCAGGTGCTGGGCTAACTCGGGTCCGCCAGAGCGCACGATGCGCCCCTCAACCATCACATGCACATAGTCGGGTGTGATATAGTTCAGAATCCGCTGGTAGTGCGTGATCACTAGGAACGACCGTTCGGGCGAGCGCATGGCGTTCACGCCGTTGGAGACAATCTTCAGCGCGTCGATGTCCAGCCCCGAATCGGTCTCATCCAGCACAGACAGCACAGGCTCCAACAGCGACATCTGCACGATTTCGAAGCGCTTCTTCTCGCCGCCAGAGAACCCCTCGTTCACAGGGCGACCTGCGAAGCTGGGATCCATCTCCAGCTTCTTCAGGTGCTGCAGCAGGATCTTGTAGAACTCCGTGTATTTGACTTCGGTATCGAAGCGTCGCTGGTAGGCAAGGCGCAAAAAGTTCGCGATGGTGACGCCGGGCACCTCCATGGGGTACTGGAACGCCAGAAACAGCCCCATGCGGGCGCGGTCGTCGGGTTCCAGTTCCAGGATGTTTTCGCCGCGGAACAGCACCTCGCCGTCGGTGACCTCGTAGCCAGGGTGCCCCGACAGCACCTTCGCAAGGGTGGACTTGCCCGACCCGTTCGGTCCCATCAGCGCGTGGACTTCACCGGGGTAGATTGTCAGGTTCAGCCCGCGAATGATGGCGTCCTCCTCGTCGGGCAGTTTGACCCATAGATTGCGTACCTCCAGCAGTGGCGTCTTCTCAGTCATAGCGTCGTCTCCTCATTTGTTTAGCGTGGCTAAATAATACCCGACGGGGTGGGGCTTTGTCAAGGGGCAGGGGCGATAACGCCGTTTATGCCTTCCAAGCGCGTACCATCGTAAATTCGCGGATTTCGGGGTTTCGGCGCGCTTGCGCTTCCGCTTGCCGCGCGACTCGTCGCTCTTCGGGAGGCAGCGGCGGCGGGTGGTGGGGCGACCCGCCCGTCGCAATCGCGTGGCTCATCGCAAACACGCGCTCGCACAGCGGATAGTACGGCAGCCGCTCGACTCGCGCGAAGCCGACCTCGCGAAGCAAGCGCAGCAGCGCGCGGTCAGTAAACACCACCAGATGGCGCGGGATGTCCAGCCCGACCCAGTTCTCGCCGTAGTGGGCGTGCCCATGCGCGTCCAAGTTCGGCGTCTCCAGCCACAGCCAGCCGTCCGATTTCAGCAGGCGGTAGCAGTGCGTCAGCGTCGCGAGCGGGTCATGCACATGCTCAATCACATGGTTCAGCGTAATGCCGTCGAACGGTGCCGATTCCGCCTGCAGCATCTCCAGCCCGCCGAGATGCACGGTCAGCCCCCGCGCGCGGGCGACCTCGACGGCTTTCGGGTCAGGCTCCACGCCAATTGCTTCCCAGCCCGCCCGCTGCGCGAACACCAGAAAATCGCCGTTGCCGCAGCCGACATCGAGCAGGCGTCCCTTGGGCTGCTTGGGCAGGTGGCGTCCGCCAGCGTCCAGTAGGGCGCGGTAGTTGGGCGTCAGCCACGCGACCAGCACGCCCAAGATGCTGGCGGGACGCTCCCGCATCCCGAAGCGGTAGTTACGGTAGCCGTTGCCCAGAATGCGCCGCAGCTTGCTCAACAGGCTGAGCTGCGCGTAGTCGGGCGCGTCGGCGTGCGCGTGCGTGTAGTATGCCTCGTAGAGCCTGCCAACCGCTTCGGGCGTCGGGCGCGGGTTGAAGTAGCCCGACCCGCACGCCTCACAACGGTAGAAGTCCCACGCGCCCGATGTAGTGGGGTAGACCTTGTCGCGCAGCCCGCGATAGAGAACCGCCTGCCCCGTGCGCGCGCCGCACACAGGGCAGGCGTCCAGATACTCCAACGACTCAGGCGACCAGCCTTCTATGTGCCCTCCTGCCACGATTCGAGGTACTTCGCCTGCTCGTCGGTGAGCGCGTCGATTTGCACGCCGAGCGCCTGCAGCTTGAGCTGCGCGACCTGCGCGTCGATTTCGGTGGGCACGGCGAACACCTCCCGCGGCAGGTTGCCCCGATTCTGCACGAGGTACTCCACGCTCAGCGCTTGGTTCGCGAAGCTCATGTCCATCACGGCGGCGGGGTGCCCTTCGGCGGCGGCGAGGTTAATCAGCCGCCCCTCGCCCAGCAGGTAGAGGCGTCGCCCATCGGCAAGCTGGTACTCGTCCACAAACGCGCGCACCGTGCGCTTAGCCGTCGCCATACGCTCCAGCGCGGGGATGTCGATCTCCACATTGAAGTGCCCCGTGTTGCACACAATCGCGCCCGACTTCATC
>Ga0101945_1001069_pt1 | contig 32012 bp, 30 predicted proteins | sample DewCreD2012metaG_2_FD_75246 | JGI IMG/M metagenome (GOLD analysis project Ga0101945, IMG submission 75246) | Hot spring sediment bacterial and archeal communities from British Columbia, Canada, to study Microbial Dark Matter (Phase II) - Dewar... ... | reverse complement strand
CACACGGCGGCTGTCGCTCATGGGTTCGCTCCTTTTCTTTATGGTGAAGCTGGAGCATACCATGAGCCTCAGCCGTTCGCTAAAAAGTGTCCGATAGTGAAATGGGCTGACAGAGAAGGAGATCGCAATTGTGGAACAAGGGATATCGCCATGAAGCCGATCAGGCTTTCCGCCCATGCTCTCAGCTACGCGGCCCGGCGCGGCTTTACGGTAGCGGAAGTGGAGGAAACAATTCGCACCAGCCCCTGGACCCCTACTGAGTTGGGACGCCTTCAGTGTCAAAAAGACTTTCCCTATGGCAGGGAATGGAATGGTAAGGTCTATGCAACCAAGCGAGTTCGGCCTATAATAGTGGAAGAGCCTGATGAAATCGTGGTCATAACCGTCTATACCTACTATTTCTGAGGAAGCACCGCTAATGAAGATCGTTTACGATGCCGAGGTAGATGCGCTGAGCATCATCTTCCGAGAGACAACTGTGACGACGCAGCACCTGGCCGAGGGAATCGCAGCCGAGTACGATGGCGAGGGCCGGTTGGCTGGTCTGGAGATTTTGGACGCGGTGAAGCGCTTCGGCGGACGGGAGACGCTGCGACAAGTTGTGATTGAAGGTATAGGTATCTCAGGCGGGCAATAGACTATCGCTTTCTCCAACATACCTCGCCATGGCCAGATGGTGGCGCTGGTGGAGCGCATGTTGGCGCTGCACACACAGCTCGCTGCCGCCAAAACGCCGCACGAACGTGCCATCCTCCAGCCGCAAATTGAGATCACCGACCGACAGATTGACCGGCTGGTGTATGCGTTGTATGGGCTGACAGAGGAGGAGATCGCAATTGTGGAGGAGGGGACAGGAGAGTGCGCGAGACACGATTTTGCGGTATGATGAGGTTGGTGGGGGAGAGAGAAGGTCAGCCGGATGTTAACTTATAAAGGTGTCGTCAAAGGTAAAGTCATTGAACTTGAAGAACAGGTCGCCCTCCCCGAAGGCACAGAAGTGGAGGTGATTGTGACGGAACGGCAGGAGGTCGGGGGGCCGCCAGCGGTGCCCCGAAGGGTTCGCCTCAGACACCTCTGGCCGTATTTGACACGCCCCACTGCACGCCAGAAGACGTTGACGCACTTGTGCGGGCCATTGAAGAGGGCAAGCGACCTGTGCGATTTCAAGGCAGCTTTGACCGAGAGAACGCCGGGGCGTGAACTATCTCCTGGATACCTCGGCGTTCAGCGCGCTCATGCGCCGCGATCCAGGAATGCGTGCCTGGTTGGCCGCGCTCATCCCAACTGACCGGGCTGCCATCTGCACAATCCCCCGCGGGGAGGTGCTGTACGGATTGGCACGCCTGCCCGCAGGCAAGCGGCGTAGAGATCTGGAAGCTGAAGCCAGGCGATGGTTTGCCCAGCTTCCCTGTCTCCCTCTGCTGGAAGCTGTCGGCGATCAGTATGCACGTGTGAAACGGGGGTCTGAGCGTAAAGGTATGCCGCTGCGGAGCAGCTCCAATTCGCCCGCGCTGAGAACCGTGTCCTCGTCACCTTTGATGCGGATTTCCTTGCACTAGTAGCCTAAGGTGCTGAGCACGCTGGCATCGCTTTCTGCGCAGCGAGGAAATATGGGATTGGAGAGTTGATCTACGCCCTGTTGCTCCTGCACGCTGCCCTCAGCCCTGAGGAGATGTATTCACATGACTCATGGGCAACGGATCACGCCCTGCGCCCAAAGGCAGCCACCGCAGGTGGGGAAGGTATTGCCCAGGCAATCCGATTCGTTCGTCTCGGCCAGTTCGCAGCCGCCGCAGAAGGTGCAGGGCGAGAAGGCAAAGCGCTGCACGCGGTCGCGGTAAGCCACATAGTCCGGGTCGTTCCACAGGTCCAGCAAATCGCGCTCGGCCACATTCCCGATCACATACCGCTGCGAAAGGCGTCTGCGGCCATGCAGGTAGCTCACATGGGTATGCATCAGGGGGATACAGGGGCTGACGTTGCCATCCCAGGCGATGGCCATGGCGCCGCTCTCCACGAAGGTGCAGGTGTCGTTGGCCCCGCCCAGGTTATTCCCGGCGAAGGTCACGTTACAGCCACTGCGCAGAGCGCGGAGGAACGCCTCACGGGTGAGATCGTGGAGGTCCATTTTGGGCAGGCTGAGCTGCGGCAACCACAGCGAGGGCAGGTAGGTGATGTCGCTCAAGGTGCCTTCGTATAGCGTCTCGGCGCACATGTCGGGGGTATAGGGCAGCACGTTGGTCACCAGGAAGCGGGTCGCCCCCAGCCGCCGCCCCAGGGCGATGACCTCGGGCAGGTCGGCGATGTTGCGCTTCATGGCCACGAAGACGACACCGATCTCCGGTCGGGGGAGGTGCGCGGGCGGGCGCAGCCGCCGAAAGCGGTCCAGGTTGTCCAGGACCTGGGGCAGAGCGGCGCCCAGGCGCACGTCGGCGTAGCTTTCCGGCGTGGCGCCGTCAATGGACACCCAAAGGATGTCCAGACCGGCCGCAATCAACTGGCGCGAACGCTGTTCGGTCAGGAGCGTTCCGTTGGTGATCAGCTCCACCGACGCGCCCAGGGCCTTGACGCGGGCCACCATCTCCACGATCCGGCGGTGGGCCAGCGGCTCGCCCAGGCCGCCAAAAAAGACCGTCGGCGGTGGCGTGATCGCCCGCAGCCCTTCCAGGATGCGGGCGAACGTGGCTGCGGACATGTGCCCCAGTTTGACATCCCAGATATTGCGGATGCAGGTGCGGCAGGTGATGTTACAGCGGTTGGTCGGCTCAATGTACACCTTCGCCAGGTGGGTAATGGGCCGGTGCAGGCGCAGGGTGTTGGCGTTCTGGTCAAGGCGGGCGCGCGCACCGGGCTTCAGCCCGTAGCGCGAGGCCACCTCCGGCGGCAGCACCAGGCGCCCCTCTTGGTCAACCTCTGCCCATACAGTGGATATCCCCTTCATCGTAACCCTCTAGAGCTAATATAGCCAAATACGCTTCTGGTGATGTATAATACGTTTGTGCCAGCAGGCACGATCGGCGGCCTGGGCCGATAAGACACACAGGGATGTTGACATGAAGATCAATTTCTATGCCACGTTCCGCCAGATCGTGGGCGCCAAGAGCATTGAGCTTCCTGTCGCCGAGGGGATCACCGTCCGGCAGTTGCTTGAGGCCATCATCGCCCGCTACCCTGCCTTGCGGCGCGAGTTGCTGGATGAACAAGGCAACCTCTACTCCTATGTCCATGTGTTCATCAATGGGCGCGACGCCCCCTATCTGGATCAGGGGCTAGAGACCCGGCTCTCGCCGGACGATACCGTGAGCCTGTTCCCGCCGGTGGCAGGTGGGGCACCACACGGATGATTTACGCGGATGCACGGCTGGCGATAGGGCAAGGGGTAACCCTGCCTTGCTCCGGCGCAGATATTTCACCGCGAGCGGCAGGGCTTGTGTATAGGCCTCCCCCCGCCGCTCGCGGTGTCAATAGATGCTTATAGATGGCTGACCCCCCGGATGTCAGCCGTCCAGAACCCCTAGGGGATCTCCAACTCCCGGAGCTTTTCCTCCGGCACGACGCCGTTGACCCAGCCGCGGGCCTGGTAGTATTCCTCCAGCATCTGCGGCAGTTCGCAGACGTGGCCCTTGGAGCCGGGCGCGGTAGAAGGCTCCTTCAGGAAGCGTTCCGGCAAATAGTCGCTGCCCTCGCGGAAGCCGGCCAGGTTGTTGTAGTAGCGCTCCAGGTTGTAGATGCGCTCGCCGATCTTGAGCACGTCGTCCGCCGTGATGGGGACGCCGACAACGGCGGTGTACTGGGCGGCGTATTCCTCAGCGCCCTCGGCAAACGAGCTGAACTTACACAGGTCCAGGCTGTCGCTGAAGGCGAAGAGGTCCTGGAGCAGCTTAAGCAGCTTGCCCTTGCCCTCCCAGGCCAGCGGGTCGGTCTTGAGCGGGATCAGGCCGAGTTCGCTGGCGGGGGTGTAGCCGCGCAGGTGGCAGGCGCCGCGGTTGCTGGTGGCGTAGCCCAGGCCCATGCCCTTCAGGCCGCGCGGGTCATAGGCGGGGATGGCCTGGCCCTTGACGGTCATGGCGATCTCTGGGTGACCGAACTGCCGGGCGGCGCGTTCCGTGCCCTCGGCCAGGATGTTGCCGATGCCCTCACGCAGGGCGATCTTGGGCAGGAGGTTGACCATGCCCATAACGTCGCCCCACTTTAGCCCGCCGGCGCCATTGACGTAGCCCTTCTCGCTGGCCTCCATGTACATGGAGAACACATTGCCCAGTTCAATCGTGTCCAGGCCGTAGTCGTTGGCCAGGTAGATCAACTGGGCGATGCCGGCGGAATCGTCGTTGTCGCAGTTGGCGCCGAAGGCCCACACGGATTCGTACTCCTGGCTCTCCATGCGCAGCCCGGCGAACGGCCCCTCGGTGATCTCCACCTCCTTCTTGCAGGCCACCGGGCAGGCATGACAGGTGGGGTCGTCCACCAGGATGTGCTCCTTGACCCACTCGCCGCTGGTGCGCTCGGCCTTCTCGCCAAACGTGGTGAGTTGGCTGTTGCGGGTGGGCAGTGCCCCCATGTTGCTGACGATGTTGGTGAGCACGTTGGTGCCATATACCGACAGGCCGCCCTTGCGCGGGCTGGTGACGTTCTTCTCGTCCATGATCGCTGCCAATGCCCGCTCGTGCGCCCGCTTCCAGGCCTCGCGGTCAACGGCCTTGGGCATGCGCTTGGGTGCTTTGATGACGATGGCTTTCAAGAGCTTGCTGCCGCCCACGCAGCCGGTGCCGCCGCGCCCGCTGGCCCGGTCGTTCTCGTTGATCCAGTTGGCGAAGCGTGCCAGCCGCTCGCCAGCCGGGCCGATGGCGATCACCGAAAGGTCCTTCTCGCCGTACTTCTCCTGGAAGAACTTCACGGTGTCGTGCACACCCTTGCCCCACACCTCCGAGGCGTCCAGGATCTCCACCTGGCCGTCATGGACGTAAGCGTACACCGGCTTCTCGGCCTTGCCCTTGAAGATCAGGCCGTCAAAGCCAGCCCAGCGCAGCCGCGCTGCCGACCAGCCGCCGTGATGGCTGTCCGTCACCGTCCCGGTCAAGGGGGATTTGGTGACCACCGCCATGCGCCCGCTCATGTTGGCCTCGGTCCCGGTGAGCGGGCCGTTCATAAAGCACAGAATGTTCTCAGGGGACAGGGGATCGACCTGGGGGCCGTTCTCAAACACATAGCGCACGCCCAGGCCGCGCCCGCCGATGTACTTGCGCGCCCATTCTTCCGGAATAGGCTCATAGACGACTTTGCCCTGGGTCAGATCGATCCGGGCGATACGGTTGGCGTAGCCTCCAAGTGCCATGGTTCACTCTCCTTTCTGGTGGCCTGCAGCGGGGTACAATGTCGCTTTTTACATTATAAGGCGGCATTCTTTTGCATCCTAGTGACGTTTGTCACCGACATCGGATGACAAGTGTCATTGATATAGTGTTTTGATGCCCGCTCAAGCGGCATGATATTCCCTGAGCCGCAAACGTACCGGTCAGGATATGGTATGCCGGATTGCTGGAGCCACGGCTGGTTATTCTTTACAGGGAGCAGGGCACTGAGGGAGTGTGGCTTGAGCGCGGCCCATGTAGGGGCGAGGCGCCGCCTCGCCCCCTACACTATCCATTATCCTGGTTGGTCTTGATCTCTGACCCGTGAGGGCTATCTCCCCGGTGGGAAAATAGCGATCTCATCTTGGGCCTGGACCGGCACATGAAAGCCGCCGGCGTAGCTCAGGTCACGGCCATTCAGCAGGATACGCCAACCCCGGCGGGGCACATAGGCTGGAACCACCTCCGTCCACAAGGCCTCCGTCTTCTCAACGGAGCGCCAGACGCGGTCCAATGCCTCAAATCGGGCCTCCGGAAAGTAGTTCAGGAACTTCCGTAGCACATCCTCCACACACGCACCGGCCTCGGCCCACACCTGAATCTCCTGTGTGCCCAGGAGCGGGCGGAGACGACCGAACAGCCTGAACTGAACGGGGAAGTGGCCTGTGTCCAGCGCCCGGGCCGCGTGATAGCCCAGCAACATCTGATTAAGTTGCACCGCCAGGTATTTGCTCCAGGCCGCCATCGCTCCGGCGATGGCCTCAGCCGGGAGTTGCGCCTCGGCCATATAGCGGGCGAAAGCGGCCTGCACCAGCCCGATGGACGTAGTGACATATTCCGGCGGGGTGTGAATGCGTCGTGGCCCGTGCCCGGCATGGTACTTGCCTGCCCGGAAGAGGTAGCGGGCGAACTCATCGCTGGTGTCCAGTCCCAGAGTGCGGGCCAGCCATAGCGTGAAGAAGCGGCGGCGCTCTTCCAGATGGGCCGCATCAATCCCCTGCTCCCAGCCGAGGATGGCAGCGGTCTCCGGCACCCGGCGGAGATAATCGTAGGTTCCTACCACCAATTCCGGGCCTCGCCGGAACAAGACCTCTAGAGAGCGGGAGGCGGCCTCCCGCTCGGCCTGCCCCCAGCCCACAAAGCGCAACATGCGCTGCCATTCTTCTTCCGGTGCAGGCGCCAGGTCGGTTAATTCAAACTCCGCGTTTCCACCCATGTCCTGCCTCCTAAGGGGACCTCACCGGGGTTCCTTTGAGTCCCTATGGGTTTCTAAACTATCATAGTCCAGGCCCATCCGCCTGACAAGTGACCGGTGATTATCCATAAGTCTGCGCTCCCCGCGGGAAAGGATAGCGAGTGGCGAAGGTGAGGGCGTTGACCGTCACGAAGACGGCACTCATGCCCGCCAGCAGCACCTACAAGCCGCCTGAGCCCAAGGCCAGCCCCAGTTTCCCTCCCAGGCGGCGCAACCATAGGATGGCCTGTGCGGGCAGGATGCCCGTCATCCCCGTAGACACCCCTTCCGGTGCCCGCGTGTAGGGGTTCTCGCAGTTGACCGGGGCGAGCGCAACCACGAGATAGGCTTGGGATGTCGGGCGACCGTCGTTGGGGCGATGGCCTACCGTCCTTTGAGCAGGTGGCGCTGGGTAAAGCGCGGATTCCACAGGCAGCGCACCGGTCGCCGTGCCACAGGCCAGGTGGTTTCAGCCTTGCGCCCCTTCCTGCTGCGGGCCATCTCCGTGAGGATAGGCGACTGTGCGGCCAGGAGGCCCTGGACCGCCAGCCTCCCGGCGTCACGGTGGCGTTGCTCCGGTAGCCGTGCCAAAACCGGCGCGAGAAATGCCGACAAGGGGCGTTTGAGTTCTGCCACAGGCAAGTTGGCAAGCGCCTCGTCCTGGGGAATGATGGCCATGCTTCGGCCCTCCATGCATCGTTGGGGTGTCCACACCCTTAACCCTGCCACAGAGGGTGTCTCTTTTCAACTCGACTTGGACCTGTGGATAATCACTGGGCACGAGCAGCCAACCAGGGATAACATATCTGACCCCGCTCCCGGGCTGCGCCAGGTTGAGGATTCATTGACCACCAGAGCAGTTTATGCTATGATCAGGGCAATTCAACCCGAATCGGATGGCCCAGAGTCCGCCTGCGCATCGTCACCCTGCGCGTCGCGAAGGGGGCCTCATGATTGACCTGGCGATCGTCATCGTTAACTACAACACCCGCGACCTTCTGCGCCAGTGTCTGGCCTCGGTGTACGCCAGCCAGGGGACGTTTACCTATGCGGTTTGCGTGGTGGACAATGCCTCCAGCGATGGCAGCGCTGCGATGGTCCGGGCCGAGTTCCCCCAGGTCCACCTGATCCAGAGCCCCTACAACGGAGGCTATGCCTACGCTAACAATCTGGGTCTGCGTCTGTTCGGTTTCCGCGATCAGGGGGCGGCGGCCAGGGAGAGCGGCCTGACACCTTCCTTCGCGCTGTTGCTCAACCCGGATACCGTGCTGCCCCCCAATGCCCTGGCCGACATGCTGGCCTTTATGCAGGCGCACCCCCAGGCAGGCGTGGCCGGGCCAAAGCTGGTCCTCCCCGATGGCCGCCTGGACCTGGCCTGCCGACGTAGCTTCCCCACGCCGGAGATCTCCTTTTATCGCATGGTGGGCCTGTCGCGCCTGTTCCCGCGTAGCCGTCGCTTCGGTCGCTACAACATGACCTTCGTTGATCCCGATGAACTCATAGAAGTGGATTCGGTGGTAGGGGCCTTTATGCTGGTGCGCGGCGAGGCCATCCGCCAGGTGGGGCTGCTGGATGAAAGCTTCTTCATGTACGGCGAAGACCTGGATTGGGCCAAGCGCATCAAGGATGCGGGCTGGAAGGTGTACTATAACCCCGCAGTCACCGTGCAGCATGTCAAGCGGGCCGCCAGCCGCCACAGCCGTAAAGCGCAGGTGGAGTTCTACCGCGCCATGCTCATCTTCTACCGCAAGCACTACGCCGCCCAAACTCCCCTCTGGCTACATACCCTGGTGCTTACAGGCATCCTCCTCAAAGGGGGCCTGGCCCTGGTGGGGGATGTCCTGCGCCGTCCCAGACCCCCCGCACATGCGGGGCCGCGTCCTTTGATCTCTGGAGGGCCACGATGAGCCGTCGTCGTTTTCAGGCTGTGATCACCACCTCGCTGGTCATCATTGACGCGGCGATGGTCGCGCTTGCCTTCATCCTGGGCTATCATCTGCGCCGGGCCATCCCCTGGCCCGCTGATCCGGTCAATATTGAGCCCTTGCCCCGCTATATCCCCCTGTTGCTGGTGCAGGTGCTCTCGGTGCTGGTGGTGTTCTTCTTCTATAAGCTCTACCATCAGCCGCGAGCGCCGTCGCGGATGGACCTGTTCTACGCCATCTTCGGCGGCGTCTCCATCGGCACGATGCTCTCGGTAGCCCTCGCTGCCCTGACCTTCAAGAACAGCATCTTTGAGCTGGACTACCCCCGCGTGATGATCGTCTATGCCTGGCTGTTCGCCATCCTGTTCGTCACGTTGGGCCGGCTGGCGCACCAGCGCATCCTGGCCGGGCTGCACCGGCGCGGCTGGGGGCAGGACCGGGTGCTGATCGTGGGTACGGGGGAAGTCGGGCAGATGCTGCTTCAGAAGATCCGCTGGTCGCCCCACCTGGGCTACCGCGTGGTGGGGTTCGCCGATGGCAGCGGCGGGCCGCAAGAGGTGCTGGGCACGCCCGTGTTGGGCACGATGGACGAACTGCCCAGGCTGATTGACCAGCATCATATAGACGAGGTGATCATCGCCCTGCCGGAGGCCAGCCATCGCGAGATCGTGCGGCTGATCTCTATGTGCGAGCGGGGCAAGGTCAATATCAAAATCTTCCCCGACGTCTTCCAGATCATGGCCAGCCAGGTGACCATCGGCGACCTGGGAGGGCTGCCGCTGTTGACCGTCCGCGACATCGCGCTGCGCGGCTGGCGCTTGAGCCTGAAGCGGGCCATGGACATCGTGGTCAGTGCGATTGCGCTGGTCCTGCTTTCGCCACTCATGTTGCTCACGGCGCTGTTGATCAAGCTGGAAAGTGAGGGGCCGGTGTTTTACGTCCAGGAGCGCATGGGGATGGACGCCAAGCCGTTTATGATGCTCAAGTTCCGCTCCATGCGCAACGACGCCGAGAGCAATGGGCCGGGCTGGACGGTGGCCAACGACCCGCGGCGCACCCGCCTGGGCAAGATCTTGCGCTCGCTCTCGGTAGATGAGCTGCCTCAGTTGATCAACGTGCTCATCGGGGACATGAGCCTGGTCGGCCCGCGCCCGGAGCGACCGGTGTATGTGGAGGAATTCCGGCAGAGCATCCCGCGCTACATGGACCGCCACCGCGAGAAGGCAGGTATCACCGGCTGGGCACAGGTGAACGGCCTGCGCGGCGACACCTCTATCGCCGAGCGCACCAAGTACGACCTGTGGTATGTGGAGAACTGGTCGCTCTGGCTGGATATCAAAATCCTCATTCGCACAATCTTTCAGATCTTCAGCGACCGGCGGAACGCGTATTAAGGACAGAGGACGAAAGACGGAGGAGAGGCCATCTCCGTCGTCCGTCAGGCGAGCACGCCCAAGGCTCTCAAGGCGGCGAACTCATCCAGTTGGCCGCTGGCGGGCCAGAGCCAGTCGGGGTGGAGGAAGAAGCCCGGCACGACCTCGGAATGGTAATAGCCGCGCTCGTCGGGCGCGATGGGGGTATATTGGCCTTGTGGCTCCAGGCGATAGGGGGTGATCTGGCGCGATTGCAGATCAATCAGCCAGTATTCGCGCACGCCGGCCTGCGCATAGGCAGTTCGCTTGCGCACGCGGTCGCGGTCAGGGTCATCGGGCGAGACCAGTTCTAGGGCCAGGTCCACCGGCCCCTGAATATACCCCGGCTCCAGGCGGTCCTGGTGGGCGTTGGTCAGGAAGCTGATGTCGGGGATGAAGACGTTTTGCCCCAGGCGCATAGCTATCTGCTCACCAAACACCTCACCTAACTGATGGCCTCGGACAAATAGATTTAGGATCGTCAACAAGAACCTCTGAATACATCCATGTTGAACGCCTGCCGGAGATGCCACGATCACCTCCCCATCAATGAGTTCAGCTTTATCGTCCTCCCCCACGATTTCAAAGAACTCTTCGGGTGTGAGCTTCAGCTTATAGCGTGCGGCCTCCAGAACGTTGCTCATCGGTCTTCACCCCCTTTCGCTCTGCCAGCCTGTAGGGGCGCACAGCCGTGCGCCCCTACAGGCCGCGTTGTAGAGCCCCGCCTTTACACCGTCGCCTCCTGTGGCGCCGCCTCAGTCACGAGTGCTGTCTGGTCGGGCGCAGGCTGACGGTTGAACACGATCTGATTATCCACCACATCCACCACCACCGTGTCGCCGGCCTGGAACTGACCGCGCAAGAGCTGCACGGCCAGCGGGCTTTCCACGTAGCGTTGCAGCGTGCGGCGCAGCGGGCGGGCGCCGAAGGCCGGGTCAAAGCCCTCCCGCGCCAGCCACTTGCGGGCGGCGTCGGTCAACTCCACTGTCAAGCCCTGGTCGCCCAGGCGCTCACGGATTTCCTTCATCTGCAAGTCCACGATCTTCTCCACCTGCTCCAGGGTGAGCGGCGAGAAGATGATCACCTCGTCAATGCGGTTGAGGAACTCTGGCCGGAAGGTCTGCTTAAGCGCCCGCTCAATCTTGGCGTGGGCGTCGCGCTCATCGTTGTCGTCCGAGCGGACAAAGCCCAAGGCGCCGCCTTTGCGGGCGTACTCCGTGCCCAGGTTGGAGGTCATGATGATGACTGTGTTGCGGAAGTCCACTACGTGGCCCTGGCCATCGGTCAGGCGGCCGTCCTCCAGGATCTGGAGTAGCGCGTTCCAGACATCGGGATGGGCCTTCTCAATCTCGTCAAACAGGATGACGCGGTAGGGTCGGCGGCGCACGGCCTCGGTGAGCTGGCCGCCCTCCTCGTAGCCGACGTAGCCCGGCGGTGCGCCAAACAGGCGGCTGACCGTGTGGTACTCGCGGTACTCGCTCATGTCCAGGCGCAACAGGGCGTCCTCATCGCCGAACAGGAACTCGGCCAGCGCCTTGGCCAGCTCGGTCTTGCCCACGCCCGACGAACCCAGGAAGATGAAGCTGCCGATGGGCCGGTGCGGGTCCTTCAAGCCGGCGCGGGCGCGGCGGATGGCATCGGCGACGGCGTGGACGGCCTCATCCTGGCCGATGATACGCTCATGCAGCCGCTCCTCCATGTGCAGCAGCTTCTCGGCCTCGGTCTCCAACACCTGGCTGACCGGGATGCCGGTCCAACGGGCGACGACCTCGGCGATGTCCTCCGCGTCCACGATCTCGTCCAGGTTCTTCTCGCGCTGCCAGGCCTCGCGCTTCTGGGCGAACTCCTGCTCCAGCCGCAGGCGGCGGCTCTTCAGCTCGGCGGCGCGCTCGTAATCGCGGGCCAAGCCAGCGGCTTCCTCCTCGGCCTGGAGCTTCTGGATCTCGTTATTCATGGCCTTGAGTTCGGGCGGCAGGCTGTAGATGGCCACGCGCAGCTTGGCCGCCGCCTCATCTATCAGGTCAATGGCCTTATCCGGCAGGCGGCGGTCGGTGAGGTAGCGATGGCTGAGCCGGGCGGCGGCGACCAAGGCCTCATCCGAGAAGTGCACCTTGTGGTGGGCCTCATAGCGATCGCGCAGCCCGCGCAGCATCTCAATGGTCTCTTCCACCGTCGGCTCATCCACGAAGACGGGGGCGAAGCGGCGCTCCAGGGCGGCATCGCGCTCAATATACTGGCGGTACTCATCCAGCGTGGTGGCGCCGATGCATTGCAGTTCGCCGCGTGCCAGCGCGGGCTTCATCATGCTGGAGGCGTCCAGCGCGCCCTGGGCCGCGCCCGCGCCCACGACGGTGTGCAACTCGTCAATGAACAGGATGATCTCCCCCTCGGAGCGCTGGATCTCCTCCATAGCGGCCTTGAGGCGCTCTTCAAACTCGCCGCGGAAGCGTGAACCGGCGATCATGGCGCCCAGGTCCAGGGAGACGACGCGCTTGCCCAACAGAATCTCCGGCACGTCGCCGGAGGCGATCTTCTGCGCCAGGCCCTCTACGATGGCTGTCTTGCCGACCCCGGCCTCGCCGATGAGGACGGGGTTGTTCTTGGTGCGGCGCGAGAGGATCTGGATGACGCGCAGGATCTCCTCATCGCGCCCGATGACCGGGTCTAGTTTGCCCTCCTTGGCAAGCTGGGTGAGGTCGCGGCTGTACTTCTCCAGTGTGCGGTAGCGGGCCTCGGCCTGGGGGTCGGTGACGCGCTGGCCGCCGCGAATGTCCTTGATCATATCGTACACGCGATCCTTGGTCACATTGGCCTCGCTCAGAATGCGGGCGACGGCGGTATTGCGCTCGGAGAGGATCGCCAGGAAGATGTGCTCGGTGGAGATGTACTCATCGCGCAGCCGGTTGGCCTCCTCGTTGGCCAGGTCAATGATGCGCTTGACGCGCGGCGTAATAAAGACCTGGCCGGTGCCTCCGCCGCCGTAGATGGCGGCCTTGGGACTGGCCCGCAGCACCTCGTCAAGGCGGCCACGGATGACGCTGACATCCACGTTCATCTTTTCCAGGATTTGCAAAATGACGCCCTCCGGCTGCTCCAGGAGCGCCAGCAGGATGTGCTCGGTATCTACCTGGTTATGGCCGTAGCGCTGCGCAATCTCCACGGCGCGCATGCCGGCGTCTTGCGCGCGCTCGGTAAATCGGTCAAATCGCATCATGGCAGCATGAATCCCTTCAGTGGCTTTCCAACCCTATCCATATCTTCAACGCTATTATAGCATAAAGGGCAAGGGGGTTGTAGGGGGAGGGCAGCGAGACCTCTGGGCCACGAAGAGCACGAAAGGGCGTAAAAGATACAAGAGGGCATTGGAAATACACCCCATTAAAGGGGCGTATACACGTTTTCTCTAAATACGCTGGCTCTGGCTGGGTTATGGCTATAAATACGGCAGAATCTCCTCCACAGGGATCGCGCCCACGCGCAGAATCCTGGGGGGCTGTGTGGTGCAGTCCACAATGGTAGAGGCCACGCCGCCCGGCGTCTCGCCGCCGTCAATAATCGCAGCGATCCGCCCGTCAAATACCGCCCGCACCTCCTGCGCCGTCGTCAGGCTAGGCTCGCCGGAGCGGTTGGCGCTGCTCGTCGCCAGAGGCACGCCCACTTTACGGATCAAGGCCAGTGGGAGGGGATGATCGGGGATGCGCACGGCCACGGTGGGTTCACGGCTGACCGCTGCAGGGACGGTGGGCTTCTTGGGTAAGACCAGCGTCAGCCCGCCCGGCCAGAAGGCCCGCGCCAGCCGCCGCGCCACCTCCGGCACCTCGGTCACGACTAGCGTCAGGCTGTCCATATCGGCCAGCAAGAGGGGGATGCCCTTCGCCTCGCGGCGGCCCTTGACGACATAAATCTGCTCAATGGCCTGCGGGAGTTGGCTATGCGCCCCCAGGCCATATACGGTGTCGGTGGGAAAGGCCACCAGTTCCCCCCGGCGCAGCAGGTCGGCAGCGATGTCCAGGGTATCAGGGCGGGAGCCATCCAGGAACAACGTCTTCATCGTCGGTCGGGTTGAGAATAAAGCGCTCAATGGCCACAGCGGCGCCGTCCTCGGCCAGGGGTGGGGCCAGCCAGCGGGCGGCGGCACGCGCAGCGGGCGTTGCGTCTCCCATGGCCACGCCCAGCCCGGCCCAGGCGATCATAGGAGCGTCATTATCCTGATCGCCGACCGCCATGACCGCCGATTGGGGCACATTCAGGATCTCGGCCAAACGGGCGAGCGCCCGCCCCTTGTTGACGCCTGCCGCCACGCCTTCAACGAGGATATCGTGAGAGCGGACGATGGTCAAATGGCCGGCGAAGCGCGCGCGCAACTCCGCCGCGACCGCCTCCGTCTCCCCTGGGGCGCAGGTGATCACAAACTTGGTGGGAGGCGGGTCCAGGGCCAGGCGCAGGTCGGGCAGCTCCACGACCGGCAGGCCAAAGAGCAGCCAGTAGAATTGCTCGTCCTGGCGCCGTGCGCGCACGAACACACGGCTATCGCGCTGCAGGTGGAGGTCCCAGCCACGCGCCTCAGCCAACGCGACGACTTCTGGTAAGACTTCGGCGGGCGGGGCCTCGGCGAACAGCACCTGGCCGCTGGTCATGTCCTGGATGACTGCGCCCTGGTAGCAGATCAGCGGTGCTTCAATCCCCAGGTCACGGGCATAGCGGGCGGCGACGTCAAAGGCGCGCCCTGTAGCCAGCGTGACCGTCACGCCGCGCCCGATGGCGGCGGCCACCGCCAGGCGCACACGCGGGCGGATAATGCCGTCATCGCCGAAGAGCGTGCCGTCCAGGTCAAGCGCCAAAAGTTGAATCCGCATCCGTCTTCACCGAGAGGATCCGCTCCAGTCCGGCGTAGTCGCGCGCCACGCCGATATGCGCGCGCGGGAAAGCGGCGCGCGCCAGCGCCATCACCGCCTCGGCCTGGCCCGCGCCGATCTCCAGCAGGATCGCCCCGCCGGGGCTGAGGGCGGTCGGCGCCTGCTGGAAGAAGCGGCGGAACAGGGCCAGCCCATCCGGCCCGCCGTCCAGCGCGATGATCGGCTCAAACTCCGCCACGTTCGCCTCTGCAGCCAACTGCCCCCACTCGTCGCGGGCGACGTAAGGCAGATTGGCGACGATCACGTCCACCGGCTCCGGTAAGGGCATCAGCAGGTCGCCCTGGAGAAAGGTGATTTTGTCGGCGATCCCATGCCGTTCGGCGTTGGCGCGGGCCACCTCTAACGCTGCGGGGGAGATGTCGGTGGCATAAATGGCCCGCACCCCTCTCCCCCCTTGTGAGGGAGGGGTGGGGTGGGGGATAAAATTGCCCCCTCTCTCCCCCCAGCGAAGTGAGGGCGCACCAAACAGGTGCACCGCCAGCGTCACGGCGATACAACCGCTGCCGGTGCCGATGTCGGCAATGGTGGCTGGACAATGCGCGGAGATGTAAGCCAGCGCCTGCTCCACCAGAAGCTCGGTCTCCGGGCGCGGGATGAGCACACGCGGGTCCACCAGGAAGTCCAGGCCGTAGAATTCGCGGTGGCCGATGAGATAAAAGAGGGGTTCGCCCGCCGCACAGCGCTCCACCCCCCGAGCGTAAGCGGCCCATTCCGGCTCGCTCAGGAGGCGCTCCGGGTGGGCCAGCAGGTGCGCCCGCGAGACCCCCAACACGTGGGCCAGGAGCACCTCGGCGCCCAGCCGCGGCGCGACGTAGCGCACCCGTTGCGCGCCCCAGGCGAGAGCCTGGCTCACAGACGATAGACGACGGACGACGGACGACGGCCCATAAACCATCGCCTGGTGTCTATCGTCCCTCGTCCAGCGTTCACCGTGCATCGTCGTACACTGCCCCCGCCTATTCCGCCACTGCCTGGAGCTTCTCCACCTGCTCCTGTGTGGCCAGCGCCTCAATGAACTCGTCCAGTTCGCCGTTCAGGATGCTTTCCAGCCGGTAGCTGGTCAGGCCGATACGGTGGTCGGTGACCCGGTTCTGCGGGAAGTTGTACGTGCGGATCTTCTCGGCGCGTTCACCGCGCCCCACCTGGGCCCGCCGCGCCGAGTCAATCTCCTCAAACTGCTTCTGCTGCTCCAGCGCAAACAGCCGGGCGCGCAAGATGGATAGCGCCCGCAGCCGGTTCTGGACCTGGGAGCGCTCATCCTGGCAGGCCACCACAATGCCGGTGGGGATGTGCGTCACGCGCACGGCGGTGGCGTTTTTCTGCACATTCTGCCCCCCCGCGCCGGAGGAGCGGTAGTAGTCAAAGCGCAGGTCATCCGGGTTGAGCTTCACCTCCACCTCATCGGGTTCCGGCAGGACGGCGACGGTGGCGGTGGAGGTGTGGATGCGCCCGCCAGCCTCGGTGATGGGGATGCGCTGAACGCGATGGACGCCGCTCTCATACTTCAGCCGCGAATAGGCGCCCTTCCCCTTGACCTCAAAGATAACCTCTTTGAAGCCGCCGATGCCGGTCTGGTTGGCGCTGAGCAATTCAACCTCCCAGCCGTGATTTTCGGCGTAGCGCGTGTACATGCGGAACAGGTCGGCGGCGAACAGCGCGGCCTCCTCCCCGCCCTCGCCTGCGCGGATCTCCACGATCACGTTGCGCTCATCGCGGGGGTCTTTCGGCAGGAGCAGCCGCCGCAGTTCCTGCCGCAACGCCTCGCGGCGGGCTTCCAGCCGGTCCATCTCCTCCTGGGCCAACTCGCGCATCTCCGGCTGGGTCTCCTCCTCCAGCAGGGCGCGTGTCTCGGCCAGATCAGTGTCAACGCTCTTGAGCGCACGGTAGGCCTCCACGATAGGCTCCAGTTCCGCCCGCTCCTGGGCATAGACCTTAAGCTGGCTGTAGTCGGCGACTACAGCCGGGTCGGCCATCAGCCGCTCCAATTCTTCATAGCGACGTTCAATATCCGCAAGTTTCTCCCACATAGCGATTTCAATTATACCATAGACAGTGGGAGACCGAAGACGACCCTCCTCGTGGACGGCAGCACCGCCCAGGGCAGCCACGCCAACGCCGACCCCCTGAACGAGTGCAAACCTGGCGTGAGAAGGCCACGAAGGTGCTCTCATTAAAACCGCCTGCATTTCTCTGTCCCCCATCCGTGCCCTTATCAAGTTGCGCGAATGGGCCAGGCAGGTATAATGCACCCAGGCCTTCCCATGAGTTATCCGTCGCCGGGCCTCCACCCCGATATTTCAGGCTTTGATGGCCTGAGAAAGGATATTGACGAGAGATGAAAGGGCGAATCGTCCTCGTGCCGGGCATCCTGCTCGTGGCTCTCCTGGCCCTCAGTGCCTACCTGGCGCTGCCAGGCCTGTCCTCCTCACAGCCCAAGAGCCTGCCCATCCCCCAGGGCGGCGACCGCAATTGGGGCCTGACCTCGGCGCAGATTGAGCGGGCGCGCCAACTGGCCATGGCCGACCGGCAGGTGCTCACCCTCTTGAAAGGCAAGCGCTACCAGTTCATTGATGCCCTCCCCACCGGGCAAAAATTTGACGGCGAGATGGCCGTCTGCGCTCAGCACACCTGCGGCCAGGTGGAGATTTACAACTTCACGGATAACGCCACCGTCTCTGCCATTGCCGACCTGGATGTCGGGCGCGTCTTCCTGGTTCAGGAGATCCCCAATTCGTATCCGAATGTCAACGCCGAGCTGGCCGAGCAGGCCATCCGCATCGCCAGGAACGACCCCCAGGTGCTGGCGCAGACCAAGGGCCGCCGCTTTGAGACGAGCATGGCCCCGGCCAACGCCTGGCTGGCCGACAGCCCCTGCATGGTCCACTGGTGCGTCGGGCCAACGTTTGAGGTTGAGGGGACAGACGACCACCTGCTGGTGTTCGTGGACCTGACCGACATGCGCGTGGTGGATACGCGCTGGTTGAGTTACCCCGACCGGGGTGACCCCATGCCCATGCACATCCCCGGCGGCTGCCCCGCGCCGGGCACGGTCAACCAGAACGGCTGGTCGCTCGCCTACGAGACCACCGGCAACGACGGCTTCCGCGTCTATAATGTGACCTATCGCGGGCGCCCCGTTTTCCGCGACGCCAAGATGGTCCAGGTGGACGTGGGTTACGCGGGCGGCACCTGGGGCTATCACGACTCGGTCGGCTGTAGCGCCATCCAGCCCTATGGCGAGACCCAAATCCTGCCGATTGAGGGCGGCTTCCGCGTCACCCAGGACTTCCGTATGGGCGGCTGGGGCGGCAACTGCGCCTATCGTTACCAGCAATACTTTGATTTCTACAACGATGGCCGCTTCCGCATCCGTGTGGACTCCTTTGGTCGCGGCTGTAGCACCGACGGCGTGTATCGCCCCGGCATCCGCGTGGACATCGGGCCGGGCGGCGAGGCGGGCAATGTCTTCAAGTATTACGGCAACAGCTTCGCCCATACCGGCTGGTTCGCGCCGGCACTGGAAGGCGGCTTCCATCAGGGCAATGGGCCGTATGACCTGGGCAACCGCAAGTGGCAACAGTTGGGCGCCGACGGCCAGGGCTACTGGCTGGAGCCGCGCAATGGGACGAACCTGGAGGTCGGGCCGCCGGACAACGCCCGCTATTATGTGCTACAATTCCATGCCGGCGCCGAAGGCGACCAGCCCAACCTGCCCACCCAGACCTATGGCGGCTACGGCTGTAACCCCGACTGCTTCCCCGGCCAGCCCAGTTGGATGAACGGCGAGCCGATCCAGAACCAGAACCTGGTGCTGTGGTACATCGCCCAGTCGCAGACCAACCCGAACCCACCCAACTACTGGTGCTGGACGGTGTCGCAGACGCAGACGTACCCGTGTCCCAGCGGGCCAATGTACCATACAGGCGAGGGGGGGCTGCCCTTCCCGTTCCCGTCGCCGACTCCAAACCCATAGGAACTCAGAGGCTCCCCTATGAGTCCCCCTGAGTTCCTGGGGTTCCTATGTGCAAGAGGGGGGATCTCTGCATGAAGCGATTGTTCATCCTCGCACCGATCACGTTGCTCGCGTTGGCGCTCATCGCCGCGCTTGTCCTGTTCGCTCCCAAACAGACCGGCTCACAGCCGAAAGGGCTGTCATTGAGCGCGCTCAATAGCCCGTCCGGCATCGGGCTTCCGCCGGATCAGGTGGAGCGGGCGCGGCAGATCGCCATGGCTGACCCTCAGGTGCAGGCGGCCCTGGCCGGCCAGCGCTATCAATTTGTCCACGCCCTCCCCGTCTGGAGCGACTTCGGCCCCAAGAGCAGCGCCTGCGCCACGCACACCTGCGCCCAGGTGGAGATCTTTGACTTCTCGCGCATCCTGACCCTGGTCGTCATGGTGGACCTGGATGCCGGGCAGGTCACCGAGGTCATCCCCATGCCCCAGAGCTACCCGGAGGTGAACGCCGAACTGGCCGACCTGGCGCTGCGCATCGCCCGCACCGACCCCAAGGTGCTGGCCGAGGTCAAGGGACGCCGTTTTGAGGCCAACATGGCGCCGGGCAACGCCTGGATGCCGGAGGGGCCTTGTGCGGTGCACTGGTGCGTCGGCCCCAGCTTTGAGGTGGAGGGCACGGATCAGCTCCTCGTCGTGCTCGTGGACCTGAACGATCTGCACGTGGTGCATGTCACCTGGGTGCAATCCGAAGCGCCTACCGGCCCCATGCGCATCCACGAGACACCGGCGATCTGCCCCAATCCCGGCTCGGTCAACCAGGATGGCTGGTCGGTGAGCTACGAGCCGACCAATACGGACGGGCTGCGCATCTTTAATGCCACGTATAATGGCCAGCTTGTGTTCCCAAGCCTGAAGATGCCCCAGGTCAACGTGTGGTACGCCTCCGGCGGCTTCGGCTACCGCGACTCGGTGGGCTGCACCGGCATCGTCCCTCCCTATGGGCAGACGCAGGTGATCCAGGTGCCCGGCGGGTTCAAAATCCTGCAGGATTTCCGTATGGGCGGCTGGCCGAACAACTGCAACTATCGCTATGAGCAGAGCGTGACCTTCTACGCCGATGGGCACTTTCACGCGGAGGTGTCCAACTATGGCCCCGGCTGTAGCTACGACGGCCTCTACCGGCCCTTCTTGCGCGTGGACATCGGCCCCGCCGGGCAGGAAGGCAACTTCTTCCGTTACTTCACCGATGGGGGCTGGACCAGCCCGCTGGCAGAGGATGACTTCCCCAAAGCGACGCCGTACTCGCCCACAGGCGAGAAGTGGAGCCAGCTCGGCGCGACGATGAGCGGCTACACCCTCAAGCCGACCGGCAATGACCCCCTGCACGATGACCCGGCGCATTACATCGTCCTGCGCCACTACGCCAGCGAAGGGGATAATGACCTGCCCACGCAGGGCGCGGACCCGCGCACCATCTTCCCCTTGCAGTGGGACAACAACGAGGCCATCCAGGACCAGGACATTCTGTTCTGGTTCGTGCCGGAGTCGCAGACGGATTCCTCCCCGCCCGATTACTATTGCTGGTCGGCGGGCGGGACACCGCACCCCTGCACCAACGGGCTGGATTTCCGCGTGACCGGGCCGGTGATGACGACCACACCGACGCCGACAGCGCCCCCAACCACACCCAGTGAGACGCCCTCGCCCACAGCGACCTTTACCGCCACGCCCACTTTAACGCCGACAGCAACGCAGACGCCGACACCAGAGAACCTGACTCTGTATTTGCCGCTGGTGATCAAATGAGCCTGCGATCCGGCCTGGCTGAGCGCAGTCGCCCTGCGACCGGGGTCGCGCCCCACCCCCACAATGGGGGGAGGGGCGCACGGCCGTGCGCCCCTACAATCGTATGCATACCTTGCGCGTTGGCGCGTTCTGTGGTATAAATAGGGCAACCCTGCTATGCCCGTGATGGCGCAACCTGGGTTTTGAGCCAACACCTACTGAAATGGTGCGATTCTCTGGCTGGGATGCGGTAGCCTTCGGGCAAGGCAGAGCTGTCCAGGATAGCACCCTCCTGCGGAAGCAGGTTCAAAACGATGCTCCACACGGCATAGCGGGGCGACCTTATCCAAGCCACCAGGGGCTCCTGGTGGTTTTTTATGCCGGTGGGGGCTGGGGTATTTGACCGGGGTTCCCTTCTCAGGTATAATTGGGCCGTCAAGCGATGCCATGGGCGGTGTCGCCATGCTGTAGAAAGCAAACGGAACTTATTCTGGATTGAGGCCGGGATAGACGCATGCCGAAACGGACGTACCAACCCAAGAAGCGCCGTCGTCAGCGCGTGCACGGCTTTCGCGCCCGCATGGCCACCCGCGAGGGGCGCAGGGTGCTCAAGGCCCGACGCCTGCACGGCCGTAAGCGCCTGGCAGTGCAGCCGAGTCACGTTAAGAAGGTCAACTGGAACGCCTCCTGAGCGCAAGGGCCGGGGAGCAGGTGTCAGGAGGTTACCAACTGTCCCCTGGCCCCTGATCCCTGACAATGCACCGCCGTTACCGACTGCGCAGGCAGGCCGATTTCCAGCGGGTGCGCCGGGAAGGACGATCCTGGGCTCACCCGCTGGCTATTCTGTGGGCCTGCCGCAATGACCTGGCCCATAGCCGTTTCGGCTTCAGTGTCGGGCGGGCGGTCGGCGGGGCCGTGGTGCGCAACCGGGCGAAACGTCGCTTGCGCGAGGCGGTGCGGCGCGAGTTGGAGCGCATCGCCCCAGGATGGGATCTCGTGTTCGTGGCCCGTGCACCTATCGCTCAGGCCGATTTTGAAGCGATTGTCCTGGCCGTCCGCGAGTTGCTGAGCCGGGCGGGTTTGATGCGCAGCGGACAGCCAGTTGAGCGGAGCACGCCAACATCATGAAAACATTGGCGCTTGGCGCAATACGCCTGTATCAATTGACCCTGTCGCGCGTCCTGCCGGACAGTTGCCGGTTCACGCCTTCGTGCTCGCAGTACGGCTACGAGGCCATTGCCCGGTATGGCCTGATACGCGGCGGTTGGTTGACCCTCAAACGGCTGGCGCGCTGCCATCCCTTCAGCCCCGGCGGCTATGACCCGGTGCCTTAGGAGTTCTGTGTTGTTCTTTCGCTTCCCCCGGCTTTATGCACGACGGATCCATCTGATCGTTCTCCTTGCCCTGGCGGGCGTGCTTTTAAGTGGCTGCGCAGGCCGACTGCCCGCCGTCAGTTGGGCGGGGATGACGCCCGCAGGCGATACCCTCTACGTTGCGTTTAGCACGCACATCTACGCGCTGGACCTGAGCAATGGCAACCTGCGCTGGCACTACCCGGAAAGCATCCAGGGGGTCGCGGCGCAGTTCTATGCCCCGCCTGCCGTCACCGAAGATACGGTCATCGCCGGTTCCTATGGGGCGCCAGGCACGCCAGAGGTCCTGGTGGGCCTGGACCGCAGCAGCGGTAAGGAGCGCTGGCGCAGCGAGCAACCCGCACTGGATACGCTAAATACCCATGTGATCGGTGGTATTGTGGCCCAAGACCGGCGGGTTTACGTCCCTTCAACCGACCACCGCCTGTATGCGCTTGACCCTGTATCGGGGACGCTGACCCCCTTCTTTGAGGGGGCGCAGAACGCGCTCTGGGCCGCGCCGCTGATCGTCAACGACACGCTGTATCTGGCCTCGCTGGACCATCGGCTGTATGCGCTCTCGGCTGCGGATGGGGCCAAGCTGTGGGAGTTCCAGGCGGGAGGCGCGCTCGCCGGTACGCCGGCCTACGCCGACGGGGTGCTTTACTTCGGCGGTTTTGACAGCCAGGTGTACGCGCTGGATGCTCAGACCGGCCAGGCGCGTTGGACGGTGTCGCTGGAGGATAACTGGGTGTGGGGCACGCCCGCCGTCCGCGACGGCACGGTCTATGTGAGCACGCTGGCCGGTCAGGTGTATGCCCTGGATGCGGCCAGCGGGGCGCAGAAATGGGTCAAACAGGTGGGCGGGCCGGTGCGCGGCGGCCCGGCGCTTCATCCCCAGGGCGACACGCTCTACGTCGGCGCTGCCGATGGCAAGGTGTACGCCCTGAACAACGCCGATGGCGAACTGCGCTGGGTGGGCGAGACCGCTGTGACCACGCATATTTACACCACGCCGCTGGTCGTGGATGACCTGGTGATTATCGCGGTCAATGACGCGCCCAACGACAACCCCGCCCTGGTGTATGCCTTTGACGCGGCCACCGGCCAGGTGCGCTGGAAGTTTGTGCCGCCAGCCTAGTTAGGGGTACCGGCCTGGGCCGCTAAGGAGTCGTCACCCATGTGGGATGCCTTTTGGAACGCTGTGCTGATCAACCCGATGCTCAATGCCCTGGTGGCGCTGTACAGCCTCCTGGGGCAGAACTTCGGCATCGCCATTATCGTCTTCACCATCCTGATCCGCCTGTTGACGCTGCCGCTGTCGCTGCGCCAGCAGCGCAACATGCAGAAGATGCAGGCGCTCCAGCCGAAGATTAAGGAGATTCAGGAGAAGTACAAGAACGACCCGCAGAAGATGCAGGCGGAGATGACCAAGATCGGCTACAGCCCGACGATGATGCTGGGCGGCTGCCTGCCCATGCTGATCCAGCTCCCCATCTGGATCGGGCTGTATCAGGCGATCACCTCGGCGATGGCGGCCTCGCCGATTGACCTGTTCCACCTGTCGCAACGCCTGTATCCCTGGGCGACCGGGCTGGCGCAGTTGATCCCGCTGCACACCAGCTTCCTGGGCATCCCCAACCTGGCCTATCCCGTGCCCCACCCCATTGGCCGGTTCATTCTGCCGGTGCTGGTGGCGGGCACGACGTACTTACAGCAGAAGGTGATGACGCCGCCCAACCCCGACCCCCAATCGTCGGCGGTATCTAACCAGATGAACATCATGATGCCGCTGATGATGGGCTTCTTTGCCTACAATTTCTCGTCGGGGCTGGCGATTTACTGGACGGTGTCCAATCTTGTGGGCATTGCGCAGTACAAGCTGCTGCCCATCCTCGGCCTGGCCCCGGCAGTGGCCCCCCAACCGGTTGCCTCGCCCGCCCGTATTGAAGCCGGGGAACAGGCCCGCAGCGATAGCCAGGCGGCACGCCCGGCGCTCAAGAGCGCCGCCGATGGCCGCAGCAGCACGCGCAAGCCAGTCAAAGCAAAGCGGAAGAAGTGACGGGGGACGGAGGACGGAATGGGCCGTCTTCCGTCCCCGGTCCTCCGTCCTCTACGAAAGGGGGCAACGATGGAGGAAGAGCGCAGTATTGAAATCAGTGCCCCGGATGTGGAATCGGCCATCCGGCATGGATTGGCCCAACTCGGCGTCAACCGCGACCAGGTAGAGATTACGATTATCAATGAGGGCAGCCGGGGGCTCCTCGGCCTGGGCGCTCGCCCCGCACTTGTCCGGCTCACCTTGAAGCCGCTCCCAGCCACCGCCGTGCCTGTGTCTGAGCCAGAGCCTCGCCCCACCGCAACACCTGCGCCGCCTTCTGGAGCGGCAGAGGAATGGCAAGCGCCTGGCCCGCCGTCACCCGCCGGGATGGCGCTGGAAGAGGAAGAAGAGGCCGAGGAGGAGAAGGGCGCACCGCCGATTGACCGCGCCCAGGCCGAGCAGGTGGCGCGTGACACGCTGGCGGAACTGCTCCACCACATGAAGATCACGGGCCGGATTGAGGCGCACTGGTCCGAGCCTGCTGAGCCGGGCGCGGCGCCCACGCTGGTGCTGGATGTCTTCGGCGATGACCTGGGCATTTTGATTGGCCGCCGGGGTGAGACGCTGGACGCCCTGCAAATGATCACCCGCCTGATCGTCAGCCGCGAACTCCAACGCCGCATCAACCTGATCGTGGACGTGGAAAACTATCGCGTCCGGCGCGAACACACCCTGCGGCAATTGGCGCAGCGCATGGCCCAACAGGCGGTGCAGCGGCGGCGGCGCGTCTCGCTGGAGCCGATGCCCGCCTATGAACGCCGCATCGTCCATATGGAGCTGCGCAACCATCCCCAGGTGATCACCGAGAGCGTGGGCGAGGGCGATCAGCGCAAAGTGACCATCATCCCCCGCGACCTGCGCCGGGGGCCGAAGGCAGCGAGCGATAAGCCGGCGGGCCACCGTCGGGAGTGAGAAGCGGCACGATTGATTACGTCGTCATCGGCCATATCACGCAGGACCTGACGCCGCAGGGGCCGGTAGTGGGGGGCACGGCGGCCTACGCTGCGCGCACGGCGCGGGCGTTGGGCTGCCGCGTCGGTGTGGTGACCAGCGCCCGCCGCGACCTGGATGTGAGGGCAGCCCTGCCCGGCATCGCTGTTCGCTGCCTGCCTGCCGAAGTGACGACCACCTTTGAAAACATTTACGCGCCAGCAGGGCGGCGGCAGTTCGTGCGCGCTGTGGCCCGCCGTCTGGATGCTACCGCTATCCCCCCGGACTGGCGACGCGCCCCCATTGTGCATCTCGGCCCGGTCGCCCAGGAGGTGGACCCGGCGCTTGTCCACGCTTTCCCGCTGGCGCTGATCGGCGTCACGCCACAGGGCTGGCTGCGCCACTGGGAAGAGGATGGGGAAGTCTCGCCCTGTGCCTGGGTACAGGCGCAGAGGGTCCTGGTGCAGGCGACGGCGGTGGTGCTCAGCCCGGAGGATGTGGGTGGCGATGAGGCCCTGCTGGCCGATTACGCCCGCCAGGCCCATATCCTCGTGGTCACACGGGGGCGGGCAGGGTCCACCGTCACCTGGATGGGCGAAACGCGCCGCTTCCCCGCGCCGCCGGTCACCGAGGTGGACCCCACCGGGGCCGGGGACGTGTATGCGGCAGCCTTCTTTGTCCGCCTGTACGAGACGCGCGATCCCTGGGAGGCGGCCCGCTTCGCCACCTGCCTGGCCGCCCGGTCGGTGACCCGCCCTGGCCTGGCGGGGACGCCGACGCCTGAGGACATCGCGCAGTGTAAGCGCGGGCCCTTAGTATGATCGCTCCCCCCACCGCAAGGGGGGAGGTTGCCCCCTCCCCGCCCCCATGCTATAATTCGCTCCTGTGTCAGTGGGCACATCGCAAGTCATCGTCCGGTATCCCTTTCGGTCTATGCCTGGGCATAGCCTGCTCTCCCTTTTCCTACTCGTTGTCTGGCTGATTGCTCTGCCCGGCTGTCGCCCGGCCTCTGCCGCTGGGGGCGGCGACGCCCAAACCGGCAAGCTCACCATTGAAAACAAAGGCTCCGATACCATGGTCAACCTGGCGTTGGCCTGGGCGGAGCGCTACATGGCGGAGCACCCGGAGGTGCGCATCTCGGTCACGGGCGGCGGCAGCGGCACCGGCATCGCCGCGCTGATCAACGGCACGGTGGACATCGCCAACGCCTCGCGGGCCATCAAACCAGAGGAGATCGCGGAGGCCCAGGCCAATGGCATTACCCCGGTGGAGCATGTCGTGGCTCGTGACGCCATCGCCGTGATCGTCCATCCCAGTAACCCGGTGAGCCAGCTCACCATCCAGCAAATCTCCGACATTTACAGCGGCAAGATCACCAATTGGAAGGAGGTCGGCGGCGAGGACCGGCCTATTGTGCTCTTGTCGCGTGAGACCAACTCCGGCACGCACGTGTTCTTTTTAGAAGAGGTCCTGCGCCAGGGGCGCAAAGATGACAAGACGCTATTCTCGCCCGATACCCTGCTCCTGCCCTCCTCCGAGGGCATCATCGCGGAGGTGCGCGACAATCCCAACGCCATTGGCTATGATGGCCTGGGTTACGTCACGCCGGAGGTGAAGACCATCGCCGTGGCCAGAGGCCCGGAGGGCCCCTATGTCCTGCCCTCGGCGAAGACCGTGCACAGCGGCCAATACCCCATTGCCCGCGAGCTGTACATGTACACCCGAGGTGAACCGCGCGGTGAGATCAAAGCTTATCTGGACTGGATTCTGGGCGAGGAGGCCCAGGCCATTGTGCGCGAACTGGGCTTTGTGCCCTTGAGGGCCTAGGTTAGGAAAATTATGGTAGCGTCCACGGACCGGTTGCTGCGTGAGTTGAAAGCGGGCCGGCCAGAGGCCAGGATCGGCGAGCGGGTGGTTGAACGGCTGATCCAGGCCACCGGCCTATCGGCGATCCTCTTCATCCTGCTGATCTTCGCTTTTCTTATCCGCGAGAGCGCCTCCACCTTCGTGGAGGTGCCCTTGGGCGACCTGCTGGGTACGCGCTGGTATCCGATTGAAGCCTATTATGGCCTCTTGCCGCTGATCTTCGGCTCGGTGGTGGTCACCTTCGGTGCGGCGCTCATCGCCCTGCCGATGGGCCTGATGACGGCGGTGTTCATCGCCGAAGTTGCCCCACGCTGGGCCCGCGAAATCCTCAAGCCCTTCGTGGAAGTGCTGGCGGGCATCCCCTCGGTCGTGTTGGGCTTCATGGGTATCCTGGTGCTGGCGCCCGTCATCCGCACTACCTTGAACACGCCCACCGGGCTGACGGCGTTCACCGGCTCGCTGCTCTTGGCCGGGATGGCCCTGCCCACGATTGTGAGCGTGGCCGAGGACGCTCTGGACGCCGTGCCCCGCTCCTACCGCGATGCGGCCCTGGCGCTGGGGGCCACGCGTTGGCAGACCATCTGGCGTGTCACTGTCCCCGCCGCTCGTTCCGGCATCCTCACCGCCATGATGTTGGGCATCGGTCGGGCCATCGGCGAGACCATGACCATGCTCATGGTCACGGGCAACGCCGCCCGCATGCCGGAGGGGCTGGTGGCGCTGTTCCGCCCGGTGCGCACCATGACCGCCACCATCGCCGCCGAGATGGGTGAGGTGGCGCGGGGCAGCGCGCATTATCACGTGCTGTTCACCATCGGCCTGGTCCTGTTCGTGATCAGCTTCCTGATCAACCTGACAGCCTCCATCGTCATCTTCCGCCAGGCGCGGCGGCATCAGGAGAAGGTACTGGCATGAGAGTGCCCCGTCAGGTGGTGCAACGCCTGGGGTTTGCCCTGCTGGCGCTGGCCGCAGCGGGCGTGGTCATTCCCATCCTGTTCATCGTCAGCTATATTTTCTACCAGGGCATTGGGGCGATCAGCCTGGAGTTTTTGACCGAGATGCCCCGCCAGGGAATGCGCGAGGGCGGCATCCTGCCAGCGATTGTGGGCACGGTCCTGCTGACGCTGGGCACGGGCATCGTGGCCGTGCCGGTGGGTGTGGGCGCGGGCATTTATCTGGCCGAGTACGCCCGCGACACCGCGCTCACACGGGCCATCCGCCTGGCGATCATCAACCTGGCGGGCATCCCCTCGGTGGTGTATGGCCTGTTTGGACTGGGGCTGTTCGTCCTCTTCCTGGGCTTCGGCACTTCTATTCTGGCCGGGTCGTTGACGCTGGCGATCATGACGCTGCCGGTGATCATCAGCACCAGCGAAGAGGCCCTGCGCGCGGTCCCCATCGCCTTCCGCACGGTGAGCATCTCGCTGGGCGCCACGCGCTGGCAAACGACCCGGCGGGTGGTCTTGCCCCAGGCGCTGCCCGGCATCCTCACCGGCGTCATCCTGGGGCTGGAGCGCGCCGCCGGGGAGACCGCGCCGATCCTGTTCACCGTGGCTGCGTTCTTCCTGCCGCGCCTGCCCGGTTCCATCTTTGATCAGACGATGGCCCTGCCGTATCACTTGTTCGTGATCTCCACCCAGGTGCCGGGCATGCCCCTGCGCATCCAATACGGCACGGCCCTGGTCCTGCTCGTCTTCGTGCTCTCCATGAACCTGTTGGCGACCTTGATCCGCAGTTACTATCGGCGCAGGAGACAGTGGTGAGATCGTCCTCTGTCGTCCAGCATCCGTCATTCTATGAGTGATCAACCCAAATTCGTTATTGAGCACCTCAGCGTCACCTACGAAGACGGCACCGAACCGCTCCGCGACGTCAGCCTGACGATTTACGCCAACGAGATCACTGTGCTGTTCGGGCCGGCGGGCGGGGGCAAGAGCACGCTTTTGCGCACGCTTAACCGGCTCAACGATTTGGTGGACGGCGTGCGCATTGAGGGGCGGGTGCTGCTGGACGGCCAGGACATTTACGCGCCGGGGGTGGACGTGACCGCCTTGCGGCGGCGCGTGGGCATGGTCTTCGCCGTGCCGGTTGTCCTGCCCATGAGCATCCGCCAGAACCTGACCTATGGCCTGGAGTTGGCCGGGGTGCGCGACCGGGCGCGGCTGGAGGCCGCCGTAGAACGCAGCCTGAAGCAGGCGGCGTTGTGGGATGAGATCAAAGACCGGCTGGACGACCCGGCCACCGCGCTCTCCGGCGGCCAGCAACAGCGCCTGTGCCTGGCCCGCGTCCTGGCGCTGGAGCCGGAGGTGATTCTGTTGGACGAACCTACCTCCGGCCTGGACCCGATCTCCACGGCCAAGGTGGAGGGGTCGCTTCAGGAACTCAAGCGGGATTACACCATTGTGATTGTGCCCCACAGCATTCAGCAGGCCGCCCGCATCGCCGACCGCGCCGCCTTCATCCTCCAGGGCGAACTCATTGAGCATGGCCTGGGCCGGGAACTGTTCACCCGCCCCAAGGACAAGCGCACGGAGGACTACGTGACCGGGCGATTCGGGTGAAGGGGGAAGCCCATGACCTTTTGGAACAACCTGAAACTGACCGTCCTGAACGCGCTGATCGGCGCGTCTGACTTCGTGCTCCGCCTCTTGCGACCGCGCCCGGCGCCGCCCCTGCCCCAGCCCCCCTTCACCATCCCGATTTTGCTGATCAGCTACCTCCCTGCGAAGGATGGGCAAATTGACATCGCCGTGACGGGGGATGTCAACGGGAGCGTGGAGGCCATGCGCGAGCATGTGGCGCGGACAACGGAGCAGGTGATCGCGGCGATGCATGAGGGCAGCCGCTATCACGGCTATAGGGACCCACAGGCGCCGCCCAGCCTGCACTATGAGATCGCCCATCACCTGGAGTTTCTGGAGCCTCTCCCCACCGTGCCCCAGCCCGGCCAGCCCACGCCCATGACGGATTACACGGCCATCCTGGGACGCGTTAACATCCGGCAGTGGGTGGAAGAGCGGGGCGTGAAAGAGGTCTGGCTGTGGGCCTATGGGGGCAGTGTGCGCGGTTGGGAATCCAACATGGCCGGGCCTTACGGCGACATCAGCAACAGCGACCGCGACCCTACGGATTTGCCCCGGCTAAGTAAAACGTACACAGTCTTTCATTTCAACTACCAGCGTGGCACATCGGAGGCCATGGAGAGCCGCGTGCACCAGATTGAGGCCATCCTGCGGGAGATAGATTATGACCTCTTCTGGAACAAGTTCGTGGGCAGGCCGGGGGAAGGGCGCTGCGGCTGGGCGCACTACCCGCCCAATGCCGAACGCGACTACGACTGGGCCAATCCGAAGCTGGTCTGGACTGACATTGAGGACTGGACCCCTGAAGGGCACGGCGAGAAAAAGCAGATGAACTGTGAGCGCTGGAACTGCGACAGCCTGACTTGGTTCATCTTCTGGATGCAGAACCTGCCCGGCCTGAACAACGGCATCACCTACCGGGGCCGCCCGCTCACCAACTGGTGGACGTTCTTGGGTGCTTTTGACGAAGCCATGGCGAATGGCTTGAAGTTAGTCGGTTAAGTTACGTGATTAAGACCGAAGAAAAAGGCTCGGATGTCAACATAGCTGCGCATTTACTGATGGATGCGTTCAGAGGGGCGTATGAAATGGCCATCTTAGTGACAAATGGTTCAGATTTACGTGAGCCGGTGCGCATGGTAACACAGGAGTTGGGTTTGCGTGTAGGGATATTGAACCCATATAAGAAAGCGAGCCGTATGCTGAATCAGTACGCTACGCTTACGCGATCCATCCGTAAAAGCGCTCTGGCGAAGTGCCAGTTTCCTAGGGCTGATCCGTTCTCATAGAAGGATGAAGTGAAGCAGAGCGCGCTCAGGATATTGAGCCTAAGTACGCAGCGCTTCCGCGATGTTGGTGAACCCGGCGAGACGGGCGGTAGTCATCACGACGTTGCCTATGGCGGCGAGCGCCTGGGGTGCCTGCCCAGTGCGGACTCGGCGGGCGTCCTCACCGAGCGTGCCATCGCGCACCCAATGCAGCCGATTCTCAATGTGCCAATGCCCCCGCCATAAGGCTAACAACTCCTCGGCTGATACTTGGTCCAAGCCTAAGCTGCACAGCGCATAATCCAGTTCCACCGTCGTCTTGTGGCTGCGCTTGTTAGTGAAGGAGCGCTCCAACCGCAGCATCAACCGTGCTCCCGGCCAAGCGATGCAGTCAGCGTAAATCGGCAGCGCCCACAGGCGGCGGCGCTCCATGCGACCATGACCGCTGTTCACCTCTTCGGCATAAGCCATCTGACATTCATCGGGAGGGGGGAAAGGCGCGAACCAGTCGCGGACATCCTGACGCAGTTGGGGCTGATTGTCCTTCAGCACGATCAAGTAATGGCCCCGCCGTTGGGTAATGAGGCAACAGACATCACGTTGCATGAAGGCCGCATCCGCCGTCACCACCTGATCGGTCAAGGTCAGGCGTGCCAACAGCGGTAAACTGGCCTTGTGTTCGTTGGTTTCGGCTTTCACCTGCTCTTGGTCCAGCGCCATGCCCACATCATGGGCTAAGGCCGCTAGGACATGCACGCCCGGTAACTCCCCCTGCCGGCTGCCTTTGAGCACTTTCCCATCCAACGCCAGACCCCGATAGCCACTCCGGGGGCGTTGCGCCCGCTGCTGGGCCACAACTCCTACTGCCCAGCTGCTCAGTGCCCGCTCAAAACTGGTAATGTCGAGCGTGGACAGAATCCGGCGCAGTGTGCTGAAGCTGGGGGCTTGGCCGCGCGGGAAGCCCATCATGCGCAAGAACTCGCGCTCCTGCCGCCTGCCCCACGCCGCCAGCGCGCGCAGGCTGCGACAACCGCAGAGCATCCCGGTACAGGCAAAGATGAGGACGGGGGTCAATTCATAGCGTCGTCCCCGCCGACTGCGTCGGTCCACCACTTCTCTCAGCGCTTCCTCCAGGCTCTTCATGCGCCACCTCCCCCTCCCTATCCTACCTCACCTCCTCTGAATTGTGAGAACGGATCAGCCCTAGTTCAGAGCCGAGTAGTGGTCGAATTGAAGTGATATACTATTGGCATGGTAACAGAGATGATCATCCATTTGTGCAGGCGGTGCGGCAGTTCAAACATCGTCAAGAACGGGCACAACGCCAGCGGCAGTCAGC
>Ga0101945_1001066_pt1 | contig 32105 bp, 26 predicted proteins | sample DewCreD2012metaG_2_FD_75246 | JGI IMG/M metagenome (GOLD analysis project Ga0101945, IMG submission 75246) | Hot spring sediment bacterial and archeal communities from British Columbia, Canada, to study Microbial Dark Matter (Phase II) - Dewar... ... | reverse complement strand
GTGTATGGGAACCGCTGGGGGGCCTGGTCAGGCCCGAAGGCGACGTCCAGATGCTCTTTGGAAATGTCAATGCCAACGAAGATTTCAGTGTTCATTTTTCCTCCCCCTGGTTTTGTGAGATTGGTAGTCCATTCTGGTATACGGGCTTGGGAGCCCTGGCAACCGTTCGGACTGTTCGGAAGAGAGGGTACGGCGACCCTGCTCCCCTACGGTCTTATCACCTGGGGGGTAACGGCCTGCCGCACCCACTCATATTATACCACCCGCTATTATACCAGGGGGTGCCGCCGCAGGCGGCGGGGGTGGGGTGAGGTCGGCGAAGGCCGACCAAAAGCCTGCGGCCCAGGAAGGGTGACTTCAGTTAGCGCTGAATAGTTACAAAAACAAAAAGTTAAGGAGGACACCATGAAAAAGTACAGTAGCATGCTGATTGCTCTGGTCCTCGTCGCCTTGATGGCGATACCGGTCGCTGCCTACGCCAATCGCGTCACTTATACCGGGCAGGGCCTCATTCCAGACGGGTTCGGGGGGTATGACCTGCGGACCGAACTCTGCGGCGTCGCGAACGGCGCGGACGTTGACGGTCCATACCTGCTCTGGGTCCTGACCGCCACCGGGGCCAAAAACGCCGACATCACGGGGCCATGGGGAACGGTGGAAATGACCAAGAAGGGCAACGGGACGTTCCACTACATCAGCGGGTGGTACGACCCCAGCACGCTCCCCGGCAATGTGTACGCCACCTATGACGGGAAGGTCAAGAACGCGCAACTGGTCATCAGCCACGGCTGCCGGCCGTTTGAGAAGGGTGCCTGGTGCTCGCCTGGCTTCTGGAGGAACGCCAAACCCGGCGCGTGGGCGCTGGTCGGCAAATCGCCCGGCGACCTGTTTGACGGCTTCGTCTACGACTACTGGTTTGGCAAGTCCCTCCCCGGCGTCACCCTGGGGACTGTGCTGAACAACCCCCAGACGTACAGCGGCCCGCCCGTTCCTGGGACCAGCGGATATGAGTTGAACGCCTACAACGCCACCGGCGCAGCGCTCACGGACCTGATCCCCGGCTACCGGTTTGACTGGGATGTCATGGTGGCGGGGAGCAGCGACGCCTGCCCGATTGACAGCTTCGGCAACTTCAAGTAGGAACATCCCACCCAGGTGGCATCCGCCGTCCATGGGGACAGACCGGGAGTGGCGGTAACAACGGGCAGCACCACCTGGACCCATGCTGGTGACAGGGGATAGACTCTGGTCACCAGCCGGATCGCTCCGGCGGGAATTGCGACCCGACGGTCGCAATTCCCGCTAAATAAAAAAACAATTCCTGTCAGAAAGAAAGGGGGAAACCATGTATGCAAGACGGAAGTCCTTTCTCTGGACGCTGACCGTCATGGTGGTGGTGGCGAGCCTGCTCCTGCCGTGGGTGGTTCTGGCGGACCAGGTTGTCAATACGATTGACACTACTGTTGACCCGGCCCTGGAGGTTCGCGAAATCACAGTGGGCAGCAGTACGGCCGTCGGCTTTTACATCAAGACGGAGAACAATATCCCTCCGGGCGACGCGAATGGTTGCAATGCTACTGGTTCCGCCCCTGCCACCGTCAATTTAAGCGTACCATCTCAGGTGTCCGCATCTTCCACATCGCTCACGTTCACCGGTTGCGGTGAGGCAAATGCAATAACCGTGATGTTCTCGTCATCCGTGGTTGGCGACTACACCATTTCTGTGGCCAGCGTCACGGGTGGAAGATCAGGAAGCCTCTGGGAAACTGCTCCTGCCGCGTTCACGCTGCGTGTGGTCCCGCCCTCTGACACCACCCCACCTGTCATCACCTACAGCATCACCGGCACCAAGGGTAACGGGGATTGGTATGTCAGCGACGTGTTCGTGGACTGGACGGTGACCGACCCGGAGTCCGAGGTCACCATCCTGGAAGGCTGCGAGGACACGCTCATTGACTACGACACCACCGGCGCGACCCTCATCTGCAGGGCCAGCAGCGCGGGCGGGACCAGCCAGGCGTCGGTCACCATCCAGCGGGATGCGACCCCGCCGACCGTCACCGTGGCGCCGGACCGGGACCCGGACCAGGGCAGCTGGTACAATGCCCCGGTCGTCTTCAGCGTCAGCGGCAGCGATGCCACCTCCGGCCTGGCGGGCTGCGCCGATGGGGGCACCTACAGCGGCCCGGATAGCGCCAGCGCCTCGTTCTCCGCTTCGTGCTGGGACAACGCCGGCAACAGCGGCAGCGGCTCCTACGAGTTCCAGTACGACGCGACCGTGCCGGATATCAGCGGCTCCGCCGCGCCTGCGGCCAACTCGTACGGCTGGAACAACACCGATGTGGCCGTGACCTTCACCTGCAGCGACGCCACTTCGGGGATCGCCTCCTGCGGGCCGGATGCCACCCTCACCGGCGAGGGCGCCGATCAGTACGTGACGGGCGCCGCCGTGGACAACGCGGGCAACCGCGCCTCCGCCACCGTGGGGCCAATCTCCATTGACAAGACCCCGCCGACCGTCACGGCGGCAGCGTCGCCCGCGCCCAACGCCTATGGCTGGAACAACACCGACGTGACCGTCTCCTTCAGTGGCGTGGACGCGCTCTCCGGCATTGCGGCCTGCGACCCGGCGGTCGTGCTGAGCGGTGAAGGCGCCGGGCAATCCGCCACCGGCAGTTGCACAGACAGGGCAGACAACAGCGCCAGCGCCACCGCCAGCGGCATCAACATTGACAAGACCCCACCGACCATCACCTGGAGTAACGGACCGGTTGACGGCGGCATCTACTACTTCGGCTTCGTGCCTGCGGCACCGACCTGCACCGCCAGTGACGACCTCTCGGGCCCGAACGGCTGCACGGTCAGCGGCTACGGCAACGCCATCGGCACGCACACTATGACCGCTACGGCGTACGATAAGGCCGGCAACGTAAAGAAGGAGACCCGCACCTACACCGTCCAGGCATGGACGCTCTCCGGGTTCTATCAGCCGGTGGATATGGGCGGTGTCTGGAACACCGTCAAGGGCGGCTCCACCGTGCCCCTGAAGTTTGAAATCTTCGCCGGGCCGACCGAACTGGCGGATACGGCCTACGTGAAGAGTTTCACCGCTGTCCAGATCTCCTGCACGGGCAGCGGCGGAGAGGATGAGGTGGAGTTCACAACGACTGGCGGCACCGTGCTGCGCTACGACCCGGTCGCGGGCCAGTTCATCCAGAACTGGCAGACGCCCAAGAGACCCGGCACCTGCTACCGGGTCACCATGACCACCCAGGATGGGTCCTCCCTGGTGGCTCTCTTCAGACTGAGATAGCAGGGTCTGCCATCCATTGACGCGCGACGGGGCGCCGACCGATGGTCGGCGCCCCGTTCGCTGTTCACCTGTTGCCCCACCCTGACGGAACGGCGGGGCAATCCAGGTTTGCTTCCGACTTTTACCCCACGCTCAGCCCTTTTCTGTACTTACCAGGGGGCCTCTGGGCAAGCGCCATCAAAGATGCGGCGAAGGCACGGCCCTGTCGCGCAGCCGCCCGGCCTGTGTGCAGGTTAACAGCCTGCGCTACGTTATCTGCAAACCGATCAGGGATAGATAGTTCGCACTTTCCCCTCAATAATTCCTCATCACCAACGGCAGGTAGACGCCGTAGCGGGCCGCCGCGCCGCCCCAGAAGCCGCCCGCCAGGGTGTAATCCCCGCCAGAGAGCACCCCTGCATCCGGCTGGCCGACCGTGCCGCCCAGGCTGTATCCGCCGCCCTCGCTCCAGGTGTACCCACCGCCGTCCACCGTGCTCCAGGTCAGGTCGTAGCCGCCGCCGGATTGGGCCAGGGCGACGGAGGCCAGGGGGGAGAGGAGGGCGGCCAGGAGCGAGAAGCGTAAAACGTAAAACGTGAGGCGTGAGCCGTTCATCGCCCGCCTCCTACTGGAGCACGACCAGCATCTGGATGACGCCGGTCCCTTCCTCCAGCCCCTCCAGTGCCTTGCCGATGACGGTGCCCTGCGGCGGGTTGGGACCGGCCTTCATGGCGTGGCCGGGGGTGGCGGAGGCCACCAGCAGGTCGCCGGGGCAGATGGGGCCGTTCTCGGCGCTGGCCTTGACCGGCACCACGCCCACCACGGCCAGGGGGATGTGCCCCTCCAGTTCCCCCTCCACCGGCTGTCCGCCGACAAAGCCCGGCCGGGTGGAGTAGACGCCGACGACGGTGGGCTGATAGGCTTGCGTGCTGCGGGCCAGCTTCCCGTCCGCGCCGACCACCAGCACATCCCCCGGCTCCAGGCCGGGAACGGCGGGGAGCATTTCGGCGAAATCCTCCGCCGGGGTCGTCCATCCTACATCAGAACGTCCCTGGCCCGAGGTCGTCACCCGAAACTGGATGTCGCCCTCAGGGTTGTTGACCGCCGTGATAAAATCGCCGCCGCCGGTGCCATTGACATCCGTACCGCCGTTTTGCAGATACAGCACCTCGCCGCTGCCACCGTTGGCAAAGTGGGCGGTGGCGTAATTGCTACTGTTGGTCAGGTAGGCGGCCATCCCTCTATCAGCCTCGGTATTTTCCACCCGCAGAGTGGCCTTGTCGCGCGTGCTGCCGCTGCCCACGGCGTACAGGGCCACGCCGTCGGCGCTGTTGTTGAGGAAATAGCCGCCGTAGCCGGCAGGGCTGTTGCTCTGGCCGTACACGCCCCTGTTGGCGCCGCTGTTGGCGCTGGCCCAGCCAGCAACGCCCCAGCCGTCGGTGCTGTAGCTCCGCCCGTAAACGCCGTAGGTATAGCCGCTGGCGGCGCTGGCCTCGCCATACACGCCCCGGCCGGAGGTGCTGGCACTCTCGCCGACCACGCCGTAGGTGAGGCCGCTGGCGGCAGTATTCCGGGCATAAATGACGGTATAAGGGTCGGCCGTGACCAGGCCTACCACTTGCGCCCCCGGCCGCAGGCTGAGGGCATAGGGCGCCGCGGTAAGCGCCTGCCGCGGGGCAAGGGGGATGTAACTGGCATCCCCGGCGCATTTGACCGCAACCTGCAGCCAGCGGGCATCGCCCTGGAAGGTGCCCGCGCCAAAGTCCAGTGGGACGGTGAACAGGCCGTTGGTCACTGTGATACCGGTTGTGGTCTGTACGCTGATTGGCGAGCCGCCGCTATCAGCACCATACAGGCTGAACTGAAAGTCGCAGATGCCGTTGACCGGGTTGCCGCCCTTCTTGAGTTGCCCCTGGTAGGTGAAGGCGATGCCCATAAGGGCCTGGATGCCCACGCCCCCCTGCGGCGGCACGCCCCTTCCCGGCGGCTGGGGCCCCTGGGCCCGGGCCAGGCCCACTGCCAGCGCCAGCAGGAGCACCGCCAGGATGCTCCCCAAAAGGGTCCACTTGCCTTTCACTTCACACCTCCGGTTATGGATTTGGATTTTGGAGAGAACTTCTGGAATCCGGACTGATGGTTCATCGTACACCTCATCATTCGCGGCGTGGAGAGGGGTATGAATTGGGGGTTTGAGGCGGGCGGCAAAGCCGCCTGCCTCAAACCCCCGCTCCCCATCCTTTCTGGCCGTGGATTCGGTTGCTCCCCACGCGCGGACAACGGGCGAGGCCAAAGGATGGTCACCCGCTGAGGTCAGTAGTTCCGCAGAACAACGGGAAGGTAGACGTGGCCGATGACGGTCAGCAAGCCGTCGGATACGTCTTCGCCCGTGTTGAACCCGTCGGTCGCCATCACCTTGACCCGGTACTGATTCCCCGGCGGCAGGCCCGATACATCCCAAGCGTAAGGGGAAGCGGTCAGGCCGGTCGCCAGGGCGTTCCAGGTCGCGCCGCCGTCGGGGCTGTAGAGGACGGTGAAGGACAGGCGGTCGTCGTCCTTATCCGCAGCGTTCCAGGAAACCGTCGTCGTGCCCGTAAAGATTTCACCGCCGTTGGGGGATGTCACCGTCACGGTCGGGAGATGCGCGGAGACGGTGCGCGAGACAATCTCGGTTGCGCCTCGTCCGATCACGATGCGCGCCGTATCAGTAATGTACGGCGCCCGGAAGACGAACGGCACCTGGCTCATCAACTGCTCTTCCACGGTCAGCGAGAGGGTGAAAGTCAGCACCGATAACTCCCGCTCATCGGCATCCAGATAGCGAAGGTAGAAATCGCCCGGCACGAGTGCATCCACCTGGGCGTCGTTCAGCACGTACCAGTCATCCAGTTCTATGCGGCCGTCATCAAAGAGCGTGCCGGCAACCAGGATGGCCTGATCGGACGAACTCTGTTCGGTCGCCTGCCATCTGCCGCCCATGACCCGACGGTTGTCCAGGAGTTTCCCGTAGGAATCAGCGTCCACCCAGTAGGTATAGTCCCCCACGGCCCCCATAAATGAGTAGACCGGCCATTCCGCCGAATAGTGCATCAGCCGCCGCTCTTCCACCCAGAGGCCGTCGTACATGGCGTTGCCGACCCCGTCCACGATGTTGGGGTTGCAGAACGGATTGTACTGCTCGCAATCCAGGCAGAGGCCAAAGACGTGGCCCAACTCGTGGGCCGAGGCCACGTAACCGGCGATGTCGCCGTAATCGTTCAACTGGGCCAGTCCGAGTTGAGTGGAGAGATAGGTCAGGCCCTCGCAATTCTGACATTCGGTGGTGTAGTTCTGGAACCAGTCGTCCGGAAGTACGGCGACAAAGCCGTCGGCGTTCGGTCGGGAGAGGAGCAATCTCTGGTTCAGGTTCAGGAACCAGGCCCTCAGTTCGGCATCATCCAACTGGCCGTCAGCGCCCCGGTACGCGGTGCTATCGGCCACGAAGGACGGGAGTCGCTCGGTGGCGAAGCGGTCGGCGGCGACCGGAAAGGCGCTGCGGACAAAGGCGCTGCTCTGGTTCGCATAGGTCACGAAATCCAGCGGCGGCGTCTCACCCCAGTCGGCCCGCACATAGACCAGGCGCAACCCCTGATAGGGAGAGGGAGCCCCCGGCGGCCAGCGGGTCTCGTAGACGCTGGCCGTCGCCGAGGCGGTATTGTTCGTCTCGTTCAATTCGCCGATGGCCCCCAAATAGTCCACCGTAGCGCTCACCACGTACGGGCCGGTCGTGGCCGGCGTCAGACCGTCGCCGAAAAAGTAGACCGTCTTGGTGACTTCGGACGTGGTAAAGGAGAGGGGATAGGCAAGATGATCCCGGACCAGGGAACGACGGGCGTCCAGGTTGGCCGGGTCGGCCACGTAGAAGGTGGTCAGTGTCCGACCGTTATAGTCCAGGCGGATGGAGACGTTAGAAACAGACTCGCCGCTTCTACCCACCACCACCCGCACCGCCGTCGTCTTGCCCCGCACCAGGGGGTGTCCCACCAGCGTCTGAATGGGCGCGACCGATTCAATCCAGAGGTCCACCTCGCTGCTGCCCCGGTCGTGGAGAAAGACATCCCGCACGCCATTGGTATCGCCGGAGACCAGTCGGGTGGCATCGGATTCAAAGGCCACGTAGCGGCCATCGGGGGAGATGGCGGGGTACTCGGATGGGCCATCGCCCTGGCCCCCGCCGGAGGTGACGGAGACGCGCGTGGTCTGGCCCGTCTGTCGGTCGTGGAGGAAGACATCCCACGTGCCGTTGGTGTCACCCCCCACCAGATTATTGGCGTAGGATACAAAAGCGACGTAGCGGCCGTCGGCGGAGATGGCGGGCCAGCCGGAATCGCTGTTCCCCTGTTCGCCGCTGGAATTGACCGAGACGACGGCGATCTGGCCCGTGTGCCGGTCGTAGACAAAGACATCCAGATAGGCACCGTTGGTGTCGCTGATGACCAGGTTGCTGGCGCGGGAATCAAAGGCGACGTAGCGGCCGTCGGCGGAGATGGAGGGGTTGTCGCTCAACGAGTTCGCCTGGGCGCTGTTCCAGGCGATGGAGACGCGCGTCGTCTGGCCGGTCTCCCGGTCGTGGACAAAGATGTCGTCCTGGTTGTTGGTGTCGTTGGCAACCAGGTTGTCGGCATGGGAGACAAAGGCGACGTGACGGCCGTCGGCGGAGATGGCGGGGTGGTAGGAGCGGGCGTTCCCCTCCCGCCCGTTGGAGGCGACGGAAACACGGGTGGTCTCGCCCGTCTGCCGGTCATGGACAAAGATGTCCGAGTTGCGATTGGTATCGCTGATGACCAGATTGGAGGCCCAGGACAGGAAGGCGACGTACCTTCCGTCGGCGGAGATGGCGGGTTGGCCGGAGGCGTCCGCGGCTTCCTGGCCGTACGAGTTCACCGAGACCCGGTTGGTCCGGCCGGCCTGCATATCGCGGACGAAGACGTCAGTCGTGGTGTTCTCGTCGCCGTAGACCAGGTCGCTGGCGGAAGACTGGAAGGCGACGTAGCGGCCATCGGCGGAGATGGAGGGCTCCTCAGAGTCAAAATTACCCTCCTCGCCACGGGGAGTGGCCGATACGAGATACGTTCGGCCGGCCTGCCGGTCGCGGACAAAGATGTCTATTCTGCCGTTCTCGTCGCCGCCGACCATGTTGCTGGCGGCGGACTGGAAGGCGACGTAGCGGCCGTCGGCGGAGATGGCGGGAAAGCGGGATTCGGCGTTCGCCTCACTCCCCATGTCGGGGAGGGAGACGCGGGTGGTGATGCCGGGGGAAAGCGGAGTGGCACGTGGTCCCTGCAATTCCACCCGATAGACCCTGTGGCCGGATTCGGCCAGGTCCGGCAACGCCTGCACATCGGCGGCGGCGCCGCAGCGGGCATCCCCGGCGGCGCGGCCCGCGTTGCCGCCGGAGATGGCGGAGCCGCGGATGGTATCGGGCCAACGGCTATAGCCGCCGCTGACCGCGCAGCGATCACAGGCGTCGCCCGTCGCCCGCGCTGTCGGTGGTCCGGCCAGGGCCAGAAGCCCCAGCATCAGCGCCAGGAGCAGTCCCCCCAGGCCGAGGCTCAGCAGGAGTTTCCCTTTCATCATATGCATCCTTTTCATCGTACACCTCCCATTATGTCATCGTACACCTCCCGGTATGCAGAAAACGCCCTTTGCCACAAAGGACACAAAGATAACCAGAAAAGAGCCCTTTGTGTTCCTTCGTGTCCTTCGTGGTTGTTATGGCACCTCCTCCCACGTCCCCGCACCCATATCCCACCCGGCGGCCCGGATGATCCGTCCGTCCATCCGGCGCACGTAGAAGGGGATGCCGATGGACTCGGCGATCTGCATCTGCCACTGGGTATAGAACCCCTGCTCGGGAGCGGTGGCCCAGCCCAGGCCGTCCCGAACGCGGGAGTTGGTGCGCCAGAGTTTGCCGAAGCCCCGAATCGGCTGATACAGCCCCGCCGGGGGCACGATGGCCGGGTCGCTCTCGGGGTCCACCCCCTCCACAAAGGTGTCGGCGTACTTCTCAAAGCGCCCGTCGTTGTAGAAGACCAGGATGACCCTCTGGTAGACGGCGGACCCGGTGCGGACTTCCTGCAGCCAGATCATCCGGCCGCGCTGAAAGGGTTCCTCGGCGGCCCAGGTGGTGCTGGCCTCGTAGGCCGGGCAGGCCCGGTTGTCCGTGGGGAAGAACCAGGCGTACTGGCAGGCCCACGGCACCACCACGGAGGCCCGGACCTCGTTGCCCGCCGCGTCCCGGGCGACCAGCGTCATCGTCGGGTCACGGTAGTAGGTGGTCGCCACGTCCACCGTCAGCGTCCCCTCGCCCGGCGGCGTCGCCTCCCAGTATCTGGGGAAGCGCATCTGAGCGCCGCTCCAGATGCCCGCATGCGTTGCCCCCTGGGTCCGCCAGGAGAAGCGGAGGCGCTTTCCCGCCGGGGGCAGGTCCTGGACCACCTCCGCGGAGAACGAGAGAATCGCCAGGCCGGGGGGCGGATAAGGGGTGGGCGTGGCACAGATCACGCCGCAGCCGCCGGGACAGGCCCCGGGGGTCGGGCACATCAGAACGCCGCCGGAGGGGCAGGGCGGGGGCGTGCAGACCGGGGCCGGAGAGGCCGTGGGCGTGCCCGGCACCACAATCTGCACCCAGATGACCGCGCCGAAGCGGGTGCCGTCCGGGGCCTGGAACTGGTAGTTGGCCCGGTACGTCCCCGGCGCGGCCGGCGCGGTCAGGCTCACGCTCACATCCGTCTGCGCGCCGGGGGCCAGCGCGGGCACGTCTGCCGCCGGACCCCCCATCGGGGTGCCGGAGATGAAGACCAGCCGGGTCCCCGGCTCCCAGGCGCAGGTGCCGGAGTTGCGCACCCGCCAGGTCTTGACGAACGGCGTCCCGGGGGCGAACGCGGTGTTGTCGGGGACGGTCACATCGGCCACCCAGCGGGCGCCCAGGGTACAGCCTGCCGCTGTCGTCGGCCCGGCGGGGGTGACCTCTCCGGCAGGCGGGGTGACCTCCGGCGAGGGCGACGGAGTGGGCGTGACGCAGATCAGGCCGCAGCCGCCCGGACATTCGCCGGGGCAGAAGGGCACCTGGCCCTCCGGGCAGAGGAGCGGCGCGCAGGCCACCGGCGGCGTCGGTGTCGCCGTGACGACCAGGGTGGGGAGCGGCCCGCAGGCCAGCGCCGCCAGCAGCAAGCAGACAGCCATAACGACATGCTCAAGGGAACGTATCTTCCTGTTCATAGCCGATACTCCTTTCTTAGGACAACTGCTCACAGTTGTCCTACCGCAGCCATGAGATTGCGCCTCAGGCGAGGAGCCACTTTGGGCCGAGGCCCTCAGGGCCGAGGGCTCGGCGTGGCCCTTCGCCTTCGGCTCGCAATGACTGGTAGGTAGTTGCCACATCACAATGACCTGCAAGCGGGTAGTTACGGCCCCGGTCAACCACCTACCCTGACCGGTTTGCAGGTAACGTAGGGCAGGCTGTTCGCCTGCATACAGGCCTGGCGGCCTGCGCTACAGAAGTACTGGTAAAAGACCCCCGGCAGGTAGTTACGGCCCCGGTATGAAAGTGGTAACGATTTGTACCAGCACCGGGCGCGTCGTCGCCAGATAGTCGGCGTAGGTGACACCCTCCACAGGGGCCGCTCCGTATTCTATCCGGGTATCATTGGGCAGCAGGAGCACCATGGTCTCGTTGTGGCAGGGCAGGATATCGCAGGGCGTCTCCTCGCCGATAAACTCGTACCCCCTGGCGGTGTACGCGGCCCCCGCGACGACAATGGTCTCGCTCTTTTCGGTCATCGTGCCGACGCCGACACCCGTGCGCCCGCAGATGGCGTAGCGGAACTCCCGATTAGCAGGGGCGGAGACGCTGACGTAGCCCGAGCCGTACTGGACGGTAACGCACAGGGTGTTGCCGTACATCGCCTGCAGATCGGCCATGTACTCGCTGGGCGTCTTCCCGGGGGGCAACTCCTCAGTGGGAAAGCCCTCCACGCCGGCCTCGGTGATGGTCGCCCCGGGCGGGTAGTAGAAGCAGTAGCCGAACAGAGGGTTGGTGTAGAGCAGCCAGCCTGCGGGGACGGTCGGCCCGGTCGTCGGGACAGGTGTGGGAGCGACGGTGGGCGGCAAGGGGGTCACCGTGGGCGGCAGCGCGGTTGCGGTGGGGACGAAGGCAGGACTGGGGAGCGGTGCTGGCGTCGCGGTGACCACAACTCTCACCACCGGCCCGCAGGCCAGCGCCGCCAGCAGCAGGCCGGCGGCGAGCAGCAAGAGAAACGGACGGTTGGGTTTCATTTAAGGACCTCTCATGTTCAGGTGACAGTCACCTTCAAGGTGAAGGTGACCGTCACCTGAGAGACTACGGAGATACCACCACATTCTGGTCAGACCTGATGGCGTTGTTCCCTTCGTTGGATTCCGCCACCCGGTTCATGTGGTCCAGAATCGCGCACAACTGGAAGGTTCCGGCTTCAGAGAACCGGATAGTCTGCCCAAAGACCTGTGAGCCGTTGGCATCCAGCGAAGCGTGGGCATCAAAGATAACCGTGCCAGGGCCGCCCGGGCAGGCCGCACCGGGAGCCTGCCGGAGCAACCGCACGGTGAAGTCCGGAACCGGTGCGTTGCCTCCGTTGCGAAGCGTGATGCTGACCCAGACGTCCTGATTCACGCGCGCGTTCCAGGTGTTCATGCCGATGTAGAACGGATAGAGGTCCGGCAGGCCCGCGATGGTGATGTTCTTCTGGAAGGCGTTGTTGTTCTCGTTGGTCTCGGCGATTTCGTTCAGGTGGTCCAGGATCACACAGATGCTGTAATCCCCGGCGTCGTTGATCTGGGCGTTCTCGCTGAAAGTGGCAGTCTGGCCCGCGTTCACGCTGAACCGGCGGTCAAAAAGTACCGTGCCCGGTCCCGGACAGGCTGTTCCTCGGGCCTGCCGGAGTGCCCGCACGTTGAAGTTGGACGCGTTGGCCGATCCACTGTTGGTGATCCGGATGTCTATCGCGAAAGTGGAGCCGGCGGAAGGGGTTGGCGGGCGGAGGTCCACTGCCTGGACGCTCAGGTCGGCCTGCATAGGGATGATCACAGTGAGCAAAATGGGCGTGACGATGACGATGGGGCGCGTGGGGGTTGCCGTCGGCGCCTCCGTCGGCGCCTCCGTTGGGGGTGGGGCTGTCGCCGGGGCGGGCACCACAATCTGTGCCCAGATGACCGCGCCGAAGCGGGTGCCGTCCGGCGCCTGGAACTGGTAGTTGGCCCGGTACGTCCCCGGCGCCGCCGGCGCGGTCAGGCTCACGCTCACATCCGTCTGCGCGCCGGGGGCCAGCGCGGGCACGTCCACCGCCGCACTCCCCATCGGGTCGCCGGAGATAAAGACCAGCCGGGTCCCCGGCTCCCAGGCGCAGGTGCCGGAGTTGCGCACCCGCCAGGTCTTGATGAAGGGCGTCCCGGGGGCGAACTCGGTATTGTCGGGGACGGTCACATCGGCCACCCAGCGGGCGCCCAGGGTACAGCCCGCCGCCGTCGTCGGCTCGGGGGGCGGGGCCTCCGTCGGCGGGGCGGCGGTGGGGGCAGGGGCGGCGGTCTCGGGCATCGGGGACGGTACCGCAGGCGGCGGCGTCGCGGTGACGACGACCGTCGCCACCGGCCCGCAGGCCAGCGCGGCCAGCAGCAGAACGACGGCTGGTCCCATCAGAATGAACAGGCGTTTCTTTTCGGTCATCTCTCTCCTTTCCAGATTATGGGGTTTATGGGCCAGGCCTGGAAGACTCCGCTCGGGTGTGTCTCAATTTTGCCGATCGGAGTGTACTCGCAGGACAACTACTCGCAGTTGTCCTACAATCTTGTGCCTGGCGCCCTCTCTACTTCTGAAACGGACAGGGGGGCGAATTTGTTACACTCGGGAGTTACGCAGTTGGTCTTTTTTGCCACGAATTGCACGAATTTACGGGAATTAAAAGAACAGAATTCGTGGTAAATTCCGATCCACTACCTCAGGACGCTTACCGCCCGCATCCCCCGGTAATCCAGCACGACCAGATAGGACACCCCTGAAGCGGGGACCTGCAGGAGCAGGCCCGTTGCGGTGGGCTGGACCCGCAGGGTGTTGCCCAATTCCCGCTGATTGGGCCAGCCGATGGGCCTCCAGAGGCCGTTGACACACCAGACCTTGCCGAACCCCCGGATGGGCAACTGGTAGCCCGCGGGAGGCGTCATCTGGGCGCACTTGGGGTAGATTTCCGGCTGGCCCTCATCCCAGGTGTCGGTGTAGGCCATGAACGCGCTCTGGGAGGCGGTCGTGTCCTCACCGTCTATCACGTAAATTTCCCGGTTGTCCGACCGCCAGATCATCAGGCTGCGGTAGCGGGTGTTCGGATTCGGGTCGGTCACGTTGGCCCAGAACTCCTGAACGGCGCCCTGAACGGGGAAGGCCGCGCGGGTCGGGCAGCCAATGTCGGCGGTCGGGTAGAGGCTCCGGAACCGGTCCAGCGCGGGCTGGAAGACGGGGTCTACGGGGACGGCGCATCCGCCGACCGGCGGGGCGACGGTGGGGGAGGGAGTCGGGGAGGAAGTAGGGGAAGGGGTTGGGGTGAACGTGGGCGTTGGCGTCGCCGGAACGACGATCTGGACATAGATGACCGCGCCGAAGCGAGTGCCGTCCGGGGCCTGGAACTGGTAGTTGGCCCGGTACGTCCCCGGCGCGGCCGGCGCGGTCAGGCTCACGCTCACATCCGTCTGCGCGCCGGGGGCCAGCGCGGGCACGTCCGCCGCCGGACCCCCCATCGGGGTGCCGGAGATGAAGACCAGCCGGGTTCCCGGCTCCCAGGCGCAGGTGCCGGCGTTGCGCACCCGCCAGGTCTTGATGAACGGCATCCCGGGGGCGAAGACGGTGTTATCGGGGACGGTCACATCGGCGACCCAGCGGGCGTCTGGCACACAGGGCGTCGGTGTGGGCGTTGGGGAGGGGGTCTCCCCGGGCGGCGGCGCGGTGGGCGTGGGGGTGGCTTCCACCGGAGCAACGGCGGCCTCTCCGGTCGGGGTCATGGGGGGAAAAGCGACGGGGGAGGCAACGGGGGGGGGATGTGGGAGACGCCAGCGAGAGGGAGAGGGTGCGGAGGCCGGAGAGGAGCAGGAGGGCCAGCAGGACCCCCCAACGTCAGCAGGACCACCCCGCCGACGGCGGCCAGAGCAATCCAGCGGCCCCTCCCCGGCCGGGAGACCGGGCCCGGCGGCGGGGCCGGAGGAGGCGGCGGCCCGGAGGGGGGCCGTTGCTGGAGTCGGGAGAGGAATCCCGGCCTCAGCGTCGGCGGTGGGAAGACGGGGGCCAGGGCCGCCAGCAGGCTGGAGACGGTCAGCAGTTCCTTTCGGGTGCGCTGGCAGACGGGGCAGGCGGCGATGTGTTTCCGGACCCGGCGGCGGGCCGCGCGGTCCAGTTCCCCATCCACTTCCGCCGAAAGGAGTTCGTTCAGCGCATCGCAGGCCAGCCGCCCCTCCTCCGCCATCACCTGCAGGCCGTAGAGGTCGCGGAAGGCCAGCCGGGCCCGGTGAAGGACGACCCGGACGTTATCCAGCGAGATACCCATAATGGATGCCATTTCCTGGTACGAGAGGCCTTCCAGTTCCCGCAGGAGGAGGGCCTGACGGTACATGTTGGGGAGACGGTGGAGGGTCCGCCAGACGGCGGCGCGAAGTTCCGCCTGCCGGGCCTGCTGTTCCGGGTCCGCCGTTGGATGTGTGTCCACCGGCTCCGGCGCGCCGGAGTCCCAATCCGGCAGGGGGACCTCTCGCTGATGCCGCCGCAGGCCATCCAGGGCCAGGTTCCCGGCGATGCGGTAGAGCCAGGATTTGAAGTCGTAGGGCGGGCCCAGGCGTCTCAGGTGCTGATGGGCGCGGATGAACGTCTCCTGGGTCAGGTCCTCCGCCCAGGCGCGGTCGCCCACCATCCGGTAGACGTAGCCGAAGATGCGGCCCTCGTAGCGGGTGAACAGTTCCGCGAAGGCGTCCCGATCCCCCCGCTGGGCCTGGCGAACCAGGTCGCCATCCGCCAATGGGGACATCCTTCACTCCTGGAACGACTCACCGGGCCTGGGAGTTACAGTAAAGAGGGGAATCTGGTGGACGGGCCAGCCGCAAACCACCCCAGAAGGTGTAGACGGGCAGTCTTCCGGCTACCCGCTGGGTGAGGGAGAACAGGGCAGAATGTCTTCGGGCCCGTTTGTCCCGGCGTCCATTCATAGTATAACATCCTGGAATGTTTTGTCAAGAAACCCTGTAAAAATACGCTATAGGGCAAAATCCACACCTGATGCGCTCAAGCGGCTTTTGGCCCCCCTCACCCCCTTTGTCCCCCTCTCCCCCACCGCTTCGCGGCGGGGGAGAGGGGGATAAAAAGGGGATTTTGCGGTGGGCGGCTTCGCCGCCCACCGCAAAATCCCCTTACTTCCCCTCCCCTCTCCCGCCGCTGAAAGCGAGCGGGAGAGGGGAGGGGCTGGGGGAGGGGTGAGGAGGCCTGAATAGTTACCATCGCTGTTCGGGAACAAACGGGCAGTGGCTCTGTCACTGCCGCAAATCTTGTGGCCCCAGGGCTTATCAGCGCTCTCATCTTGTTCGTTCGTAATCAGGCACGAAGCGCCAGCGGAGTGCCGTTTTGGGCCTTTTGGACGCCACTCCGCTTCACTTCGTGGCTCACTACGAGCATTTTCGTCAGAGCATTGATAAGCCCTGCGTGGCCCGGCTTCATTTGTCAAACCGATTGAATTCTGGTATAATCCCACTACAGATTGCTGCCAAAGCGAGATTGGTTGAGGGACAGAGGACGTGATTCAACGGAAAACACAGGAACCGTCGTACTGGGAGACCTTCCAGCCTGCACCGGATGACCTGGAGTACCTGAAAAACCTTCTGGTGGAACGGGAAATGCCCCTTTCCACCGAAGAAATGGCCCGGGCGCTGGTGGCTTTCCGGTGCCGCAAAGAAGAGGAGCGCATTGCCCATATCCTCTCTGGGGGCAGCCTCTATCTTCCTAAAAACTCCTATCAGGTAGGAGATACCGTTTTCTTTCCCAGCCTGGATTTTGTTGGGGGCCAGGTTGTTGGCATTCGGGATGGCCGTAATCCGCAATTGGGCCCCTTCCGGGTCATTCAGGTCGCTTTTCCGGAAGGCCGTGTACGGGAATTCGCGGCCGAACTGCCCGTTCACAAACTGAACGACGTTCCTCAAGAGGACCCGGGACCCGCACTCTCGCCCGAGGAATTGTATGCCCGCTATGGGGAATCTGTCCAGAAAGCGCTGACGGCCCGATTGGAGGCAGAGCCGGGGTTCGTCTCTCTCGTGGGGCAGTGGTTCTTAAAAGACTTGCTGGTGGAGATTCCCACCGGTCAACTGAACGTGGCTGAGGCGGTGCTGGATGAGGCGGGGGGTGGGCCACTGCCCGCCGATGCGCTGATCGGTTACCTGGATATGCCGAAAGAGGTCAACCCCCAACTGGCGCTCTTCTCTCTCAATCACGCTCTCTTTGAGGATGAGCGCTTTGACGAGGTGGGGCCAGCGGGGCAGATTCTGTGGTACCTGCGGCGGCTGGAACCGGCCCCGATTCTGGACCCGCCAGCCCGCCTGCGCCCCCGCCAGGTGGAGTACGACCACCGTCTGCTGGATGAGACGTTGCTCAACCTGGAGCGCTGGCTGGGCGATGAATGGTCCGACATGGTCGCCCCGCCGAAGGCGGAAGAGCCAGTGCGGGTGGTGCTGACCTATCCCCATCGGCGGTCCGGCACCTTGCCCCTTTCCCCTGCGGTGGCGCGGGTATGCCCAACCGGGCGGACTCACCGCATCCGCTTCATCTTCCGGGATGAGGAGACGGGGGAGGAGATGCCCGGATGGGTAGTGCGGGAGCGCCGTTTTGTATACGGCCTGGGGGAGTGGTACGAACGGTACGACCTGCCCGTTGGCGCCTATGTGGAAATCCGGCGGGCCAAGGAACCGGGGGTGGTGCTGATCCGGCGCCGTCCCACCCGCCCGAAGCGGGAATGGGTACGGGCCGTCAGCGTGGAGGATGGCGTGCTTCGCTTTGAGATGGGCCGCCACATGATTTCCTGCGAATATGATGACCTGCTGGTCATTGCCGTGACCGACCCCGCTGCCCTGGATGTGGCCGAAGAGCGGGTGCGGCGCGAACGTCGCTCTCTGGCGGACGTGGTGGCCGAAATCTTCCCCGAACTGGCCAAATTGAGCCCTCAGGGGACCGTGCACGCGGCCACTCTCTACAGCGCGGTCAACCTGGTGATGCGGGTGCCCCCTGGCCCTATTCTGACCACCCTGGTCACCGATGACCGGTACACCTTCGTCGGCGACTACTACTGGGTCAGTCGGGGACGGCCTGGCTGGTAGAGGTTAAGAATGGCGGAAATCAGTCTTTCCGGAAAGCGTTTGAGCCGTATCCGACCGACGATAGATACCCCTTTCCAGATTAACCGTAGTTGGTGGGAGCAGACGGGTCGGAATCTCCGGGTGGAACTCTGGCATCACCTCTGCCCGGAACACCGGGCCGCGTTCGCCAATCATCTGGATATTGATACCATTGACTGGGTGGACCCGGAGACGGCAGAGGTGACCCGGATGGACGGCCTGGAGCACCTGATCCGGGAGCACTGCAGTCATCAGGCGGGGTATCTCCATCAGGAACTGCCACTGGTGGATGCGGTCTTTCGGGTATTCCTGGCCAATGGCAATACGCCGCTCACTCCTCGCCAGCTGTCGAGTCTGGTTGGGCGTTCGGCAGAGACCATTTTGCGGACCCTGATGGGCCGGGAGGTCTATAAGGGGTTGCAGCCGGTCGTGGAATAGGGCAGTCGGGGAAACCGATCGCGCGCGTTTCTGGTGGCGAAAAGTGTAATCGGTGGATGCCCCCGTAGCTCAAGAGGAAGAGCAGCGGCCTTCTAAGCCGCTGGCTGTGGGTTCAAGTCCCACCGGGGGTGCTGAAGGAGGTGGGACAACGGCGAAGGTTGGGGGCAGGCGGCGCGGCCGCCTGTCCCCAACCCTTTTTCTGCGCGCAGCAACGGGAACCTACCCCACCCCGATGACCGCCCCAACTGGAGGGGCGGCCCGGCTGTGGACGATGACGGCCCCGAGGGTCTCCTGAGCGCTCAGTTGCGGCTGAACCACGGCCAGCCAGGCCAGGCGCGGGGCATAGAGGCGGGCCAGCGCCGCCCAGAGGTAGAGGGGAAGTTTCCCGCTGAGGATGAGCCCTTCCGCAGGCGGGGCCGGGACCACCGTCCCCTCCATCTCGGTAATATCCAGATAGGCCTCCGGAAGGGAGAACTCCATCCGGGCAACGGACTGCCCCTCCTCCCATCCCACCTGCACCCGTAGGGGGCCGGAGGAGGGAGTCCCCATCTGAAGGCCCGGCGGCGCCGTCCACCCCAGCCGGGCGTCAAAGAGGTAGAAGGGAGCAGGGAGCGCGTGGACGGCCAGGGCCGCGTAGAGCCAGTTCGGCCCCCGGCCGTAGAGGGCCAGCGGCTCCCCCGCCGGGAGGTAGTCCAGGGCCCACCCCAGGTCCTCCGGAAGCCACCGGTTGGGGTCATGGCCCCGCTGCCGGGCCAGCCGCTCCAGGTCCACCGCCAGTTCGGCCGGCGCAGCCTCCATGTGGCGGCGGTAGAGGTCCGGCGCGAAGGGCCGGAAGAGGGCCTCCAGCCGCTCCACCAGCGCGTCAAAGGCCGGTCCCTGAGCCACCCTCCCCCGTTCCAGCCCCGCCAGAACCCCCCGCACCACCGGCTCCACCGCATCCAGACGGTCCTCCCCCCACAGGTCGGAGCGAAGGTCCGCCAAGAGGACCAGGCCGTGGGCGGCGAAGCGGTCCGCCCAATCCTGCCGGGCCTCGTCGGATGGGGTGAGCAGAATCCCGTGGGTGCACTCGTCCAGGATGGACTCCTGCTCCCGCGTCGGGAGACCTCCCATGTCCACGATGAGGGGGAGGTGACGGCGGGCGATGTCCCGCCGCAGCGGGTCCAGCCAGCGGTCGCTCACGGCTCCCTTGACCCGCAGGTGACGGACCAGGTCCTGCTCCCCCTCGTGGAACCAGTCCCCCTCGCCATCGGGCGGGTAAGCCCGCAGGAGGTAGTGGAGGACGCCCCGAGCGCGCAGGGCGCGGGTCAGGCTGTAGGCCAGGACCGATTTGCCACTGTGGGGCGGCCCTCCAATGGCAACGGCAGGCAGAGGATTATACCACTCCATTTGCGTCCACTCCGTTCTGGCCTATAATTCAGGGCGCAGGTCGCACGTCGCAGGTCGCACGTCGCAGGTCGCAGGGTCGCAGGGAGCAGGGTCGCAGGTTTCATGCCTCTTTCCGGGAACATCGGATGCGGACGGTCGCCTCTTCGCCAAGCGGGAAGGTCGCGCTGGTGACAATGGGCGGGCAGGCCCAGGTGGTCACGTTCGCCGTGGACGGACTGCTGGCGATGGGCGAATCGCTTTCCAGAGTACTGGTCCTCCATCTTTCCCCGGAAGACCCCCGGGTGCGCCGGGCGCTGGCCCAGTTGAGCGCCGAATTTGCGGGCGGGCAGTACCAGGGTCGCCCCCTGGAGTTCCGTCGCATTCCCCTGCAGGCCCTGGGACGACCGCTGACGGCGATTACCGATGGTGCGGAAGCGGAGGCGGTCTGGGCGCTGGCGCGCGACCTGCTGGCGGAGTTGAAGGGGGAAGGCCGGTCGCTGCACCTTTGCATCGCGGGCGGCCCCCGCCTGCTGGCGCTGACGCTGACCACCGCAGCCATGCTCCACTGCGATCACCAGGGGACCGCCTCTGGCATCTCTACACGCCCCCGGAGTTCCTGGAACGGGCGCGGGAGGGGGCCATCCTCCACGCCCCGCCGGAGGCCGGAGTCCGCCTGATCCCCGTCCCCCTGGTCCCCTGGGGGGCCTACTTCCCCGCCCTGCGGGCCCTGGCCCGTCCCCCCGCCGCCGCGCCGTCTCTCTGCCCCGAAGACGCCGCCTGCTGCGCCGCCGTCCGGGAGCATCTCACGGAGCGGCAGCGGGAGGTTCTGCAGGTACTGGTCTCCGCCCCCTCCCTGCAGGACGCCGCCGAGCAGTTGGGCTTGACGTTGAAGACGCTGGATAGCCATAAGAGTCAGATTCTGGCGGAGTGCCGTATCGCCTGGGGCATGCCGGAGGGCACCCGTCTCACATACCATTTCCTGCGGGAAAAGTTCGGCCCGTGGATTTCGGTAGCCGTCAGCCGTTAGCAGTTAGCCGTTAGTGGTCCGTGGTCCGTGGTCTGTTGTCCGTCGTCCGTCGTCCGTCGTCTGTGGTCGGTGGTCTGTCGTCCGTCGTCTGTCGTCTGTCGTCCAGTATACACCGATTTGCTCATTCTGGCATCCGAGAAAACTCTGAGCGAAATCAGAAATTCCTCTGTTGACCTGTAACCCTGAATGGGTAAAATGGAGGTGATATGCTGACCAGTCTGGTCCTGATGCTTCAGGCGGAGGAGGAGGCGGTCCTCCCGCCGCATCTGGGACGGGCCAGCCACGCGGTCTTTCTGCGGGGGGTGGCCGGGCGGGACCCCGTCCTGGCCGAACGGTTGCACGCGCCGGACGAACGCCGCCCCTTCACCTGCTCCTCACTGGTGGGGGTGCGCCTGGAGCGGGTAGAGGGGGAGCCGAGGGCCGTCGCCGCCCCGGGCCGCCCCCTCTTCCTGCGCTACACGGGGCTGACAACGGAGGTTTCGGAGCATCTGGCCCGCTGGGCCGAGGCGCCGCCCCCGGTGGTGGAGATAGAGGGGGCCCGGCTGACCGTCCAGGGGGCGACGCTGGACCCGGCGGTCCATCCCTGGGCGGACCAGACAACGTATCAGGCATTGCTGAGGAAAGCCCTGCCGACGGGGGAGATGCTGCCCCGTCATCTGGAACTGGAGTTTTTCTCCCCCACGGCCTTTCACTCCGGTGGGCGGAACGTGCCCCTGCCCCTGCCGGACCTGGTCTACGGGAGTCTGCTGGAGAAGTGGAACGACTTCTCGCCGGTGACAGTCTCGCCGGAGGTGCGGCGGTTCGCCCAGGAGTGCATGGCCATCAGCCGGTACGATCTCTCCACCCGCGCGGTGCCGGGGAAGGGAGACGGGATGCAGATCGGTTTTGTGGGCTATTGCCGCTATACCCTCCTCCGGGCCGACCCGTACTGGGTGGGGGTCCTGCAGGCGCTGACGGACTACGCTTTCTACGCCGGAGTGGGGTATCAGACGACGACAGGGATGGGGCAGGCGCGAAGGAGATGACGGAATGACAAAATGACAGCATAAGAGAATCCGCACAGGAGGAGATGCGATGGAATGCATTCTGGTCGCCCTACCGTTTATCCTCGGCCTTGTCGCCCTGATTCAATGGCTGATTGGCAACGAGGAAGGCGCCCGCCGGACCGAGGATGCCATCAATCAGGGCATCTCCGGCCTGGGCCGCAATCTGTTCCTATGGAAGTGCTGGATGACCACGATGCCGGAGACGACCCGGCTCACGACGGGTGGTAACCTGCTCCCTGCGCCCTGTGCCCTGCGCCTTGCGACCTGACTATTCGGAGGCCGTTATGGAAGAAAAAGATGCCATCTACCGAATCGCCCTGGCGGGCCTGCTTCACGACATCGGGAAGTTCGCCCAGCGCGCCGATGCCCCCCTGCGGGAGATCGCCGATGCCGAGGCTCGCAAAGACGTCAAATACGCCCACGCCCTGGCTGGCTACTCCTTCGTCCAGGACTTCGCCGGCGCGCTGCCTGCCGAAGTCCGAAAAGCCCTCAGTGGCGTCGTCTACCACCACGCCCCGCGCAGCGACGTGGACGAACGCATCCGCCTGGCCGACTTCCTCGCTGCTGGAGAGCGGGAAGAACTGGACGGAGACAAGGATGACCGCAAAGTTCCCTACCTGCGCTCCATCTTCGGCCGACTGGCCGGGCAGGACCTCCCCGGCTACCTGCCCCTGAAGCCCCTCCAATTTCAGCGCTCCGTCCTTTTCCCCCAGTTGTGAGAAGTTCGGGAGTGGAGAGAAGAATATCGCAACGAGTACTTCCGACTATGGGAGGAGTTTGAACGCGCCAGCCGTCCCCTGAAGGAGATTGCGGACCCGGCCTTCTTCCTGGAATTCCTCCTCCAGCGCATGCTGGAATTCACCTGGTGCATCCCGTCGGCGTACCACAACGCCGTCCCCGACATCAGCCTCTACGACCACAGCCGGATGACGGCCGCCCTGGCCGCCTGCCTGACCGCGGACCACCGCAGCGGGGAATGGTGCCGGACAGTCGGGGACGAAGACGAAGTGGCCGTCCTGGTCGCCGGAGATTTGGCCGGAATCCAGGACTTCATCTACAGCCTGACCTCTGCCGGCGCGGCCCGGACCCTGCGCGGCCGCTCGTTCTACGTCCAACTGCTGACCGAGGTGGTGGCCGACTTCATCCTGCGCCAGTTGGGACTCCCGCCGACCAACCTGATCTACGCGGGTGGAGGCAACTTTTACCTCCTGGCGGGCGTGAGCCAGCAGGAACGCCTGAAAGAAATCAGCTGCGAGGTGACCCGGCGACTGGTCATCGCCCACAAGGGGGCCGTGCACCTTACGCTGACCTGGGCTCCTCTGAAGAAAGCGGATTTTGATCGCGCCCGCTTCCCCGACGCCTGGCGACGATTGCACGAAGAGTTCCTCCTGCCTGCCAAACACCGTCCCCTGGCCGCCCTCCCCGCGGAGGAACTCTTCGCCATTGTCGGCACTCCCGCCGGAGTGGGTGGGGACCGGGACCAGAGTTGCAGCATCTGCGGGGCCGAACGGCAAAAGGGCGAGCACTTCCAGAAAGAGGAAGAGCCCGGCGCCGAACCGCTGCGCAAGTGTGAACTCTGCCACAGTTTTGAGGAACTGGGCCGGGCCCTGACTCGCGCCACCCATTTCCTCTGGCTGCGGGCACCCATCCCCTCCGAAATGCCCCCCGTCCGTACCTGGCAGACGGGATTGGAAGCCTTTGGAGTACGGGTTGCCCTGATAGACGTCCGCCGGCCCCTGGAAAAGCAGAACGCCCTCCCGCTCCTGGATGGGGTGACCCTGGCCCGGATCAGCCCATTTCCGGTGGGGGAAGTGGTGGACGAATCCCCCCTTTTGGCCGCGCTGGGCACGGTTCCCGTGGTGCGAACCGTGCGCCCTCTGGCCCAACTGGTGCCGCCGGACAACCCGACCTTTGACCAGTTGGCCCGGCGCGCCCGGGGCATCCGGCGTTGGGGCGTGTTGCGGATGGACGTGGACGATCTGGGGAAACTCTTCCAGCAGGAGTTGACCCTTTCCCGCCTGGCGACGCTCTCCCTGAGTTTACGCCTCTTCTTTGAAGGCTGGCTTCCCTACCTGGCCAGTCCGCAGGAAGGGGACGCCGACGACCTGCGCCAGCAGTTGTACCTCCAGTATGCTGGAGGCGACGACCTGTTTATCGTTGGCGCGTGGGACGCACTGCCCCGCTTCGCCGAACGGGTCCGCCGCTCCTTCGCCGAGTACGTCGCCTGGAACCCCGGCGTGACCATCTCTGGCGGCATCAGCCTGGCCGACCCCCGGTATCCCCTCTACCAGGCCGCCCGGGAGGCCCGGGACGCCGAAAAGGCGGCCAAGAGCCTGCCGGGCAAGAACGCGGTCACCTTCCTGGGCCAGGCGCTGACCTGGGACCAGTTCGCCGAGGCCCGGCAGCGCGCCAATACGCTGGCCGACTGGTGCGAGAACCGGGGCGCGCCGAAGGCCCTCTTCCAGACCCTCCTGGAGATTGCCGCAGAATACGAACGCACCCGGAGACAGAACCGGAAGCAACGGGGCCGGCCCCATTTTGGCCGGTGGATGTGGGTCTCCTTTTACCAGTTGACCCGGACGGCGGCCCAGATGAAAGACCGGGAGGTCAAAGAGGGCATCATCGCCATCCGGGATGAGTTACTCAATTCAGCCACCCTGATCCAGACCATCGGCCTGTCCGCCCGCTGGGCCGAGTTTTTGACCCGGAAGGAGCGTAGAGAATAGACGGTTTCCACTTCATTCACCAGAGGAGGTCAGCATGTCCAGAGAAAATCCCAAAGACCCGCAGCCCGTTCCTATGCCAGACCCGACGACCATTGATCGCATCATCGCCCAGGGCGACCCAGAGACGCTGGTGGTGTGGGCCGAAAGGATCGGGAAGGCCCTCGCCCGACAGGTGGCCACCAGCCAGATTCGCAACGTCTTCGGCACTGCGCGCCAGATTCAACTGCGCTGGGATAAAGACCCCGAAAGCGCCTATCGGGACGCCGTCCTCCTGCGCCCCAAACTCAGTTACTTCGCCAAACGGGAAGGACAGGGAATGGAAGACCTGCGCCGGATCCTGGCCCCCGCCCTGGAAGTGATGAGCCAGACCCCGCAACCGGAGGAGCGAAAGGCGCGCTTCAACCGGTTCATGGACTTCTTTGAGGCCATCGTGGCCTACCACAAAGCCTACGGCGGAAAAGAAAATTAGGAGGTACACCATGACCGACGTGACCCTGCTCGGGCGAATTCTCATCACCGGAGGGATTCGGGCCGTGACCGGCCTGCACATCGGAGGCTCACCCGGCGCTCTTGCCATCGGCAACGTGGACATGCCTGTCATCCGCAACCCGGTGACGGGGCAGCCCTACATCCCCGGCTCCTCCCTCAAGGGCAAGATGCGCTCCCTCTCCGAGAAGGTGACCGGCGCCCCCCAGAACCGCTCCATCGGCAAGGACGTGCGCATTCACGTGGCGGAGAACCGGGACCAGTACGACCGCTACTGGGTCAATCCCCTCTTCGGCGTCCCCGGCGAGGTCAAATTCGACGTCCCGGCGCCCACCCGCCTGATCGTGCGGGACGTGCCGCTGGACGAAGAGAGCGCCAGGCGACTCCTGGCCGTCCGCACCGACATGCCCTACACCGAGGTGAAATGGGAGGCCGCCATTGACCGGGTGACCAGCGCGGCCACCCCTCGCCAGTTGGAGCGCGTCCCCGCCGACACCGTCTTCTCACCGATGGAACTGGTCTTCAGCCTCTACCTGCCTGGGGACGTGGACCTCTTCGGGCATCTGCTGGCCGCTATGCAACTGGTGGAGGACGACTACCTGGGCGGACAGGGCAGTCGCGGGTCGGGCAAAGTGCGCTTTGAAGAACTGACCCTCACCAGCAAGAAGGGCGACACGTACACTGTCGTGGGGACCAAAGGACCATACAAGACCCTGGAGAAACTCCTTCAGGAGAAAGACCAGATTCTGCACTGGGTCCGGCAGTCCTTCGCCCTCTGAAAGGAGGCCGCCGATGATGGCCGTTGACCTGCATCCGCGCGGCTCGTTCCACGTGGGGGAACTGGGCGTGGGCCGGGAGGAGACGTTGCCCTACGTCCCCAGCGACACTCTCTACGCGGCCCTCGTCTATGCCTGGACGGTCACCGGGGAGCCCGGCCCCTTCGTCCCCCCACCCCTGCGGATCACCTCGGCCTTCCCACGGGTGGGAAGCCTCCGCCTCTACCCGCGCCCCTTCGTGCGCATCCGCACTGGACGGGAACAGCGGGACCAACTGGGCAAAAAACTCCTCCGCTTCGCCTGGTGCTCCGAACGCATCTTCGGTCAACTGCTTCAGGCAGCCGATATGACGCCGCTGGCCCATCCGGAGAACTTCATCGGCGATGTCTGGTTTCACCCGGACGACCGGGCCCTTATCCCCCCGCCCCCTGTGGGGGCCAGGGAGTGGGCTCATTTCTGGGCCGTCTATCCACCCACGCCCCACGTGGCGATTGACCGGGTGAAAAACGCCCCCAATCTCTTCCACAGCGGGCGACTCACCTTCGGGCCGGAGTGCGGCCTGTGGTTCGGGGTGGAGTGGAGCGCGCCCGATGCCCGGGCCCGCCTGGAGCGCGCGCTGAACTACCTGGCCGACGCCGGATTGGGAGGCCTCCGCTCCACCGGCCACGGCGCCTTCTCCTTCGCCCTTCGGGAGGCCGCGATCCCGGCCCCGCCGAACCCCTCGGGCTACGCGGTGACCCTCTCCCGCTACCTCCCGGCCAGCGTGGAGGAGGTGGCCGCCGCCCTGCAGGCCCCTGACGTAGCCTACAAACTGGTCTGGGTCGGCGGGTGGTGCCAGGACGATACCGGCCGCGCCTGGCGCCGCAAACAGGTGCGTATGGTGAGCGAGGGGAGCGTCCTGCGCTGGGACGGACACCCTCTGGGACAGGTCGCCGACCTCCGGCCCGAGGGCGTGGGAACTTTCGGCGACCGGCCCGTCCTGCGGTACGGCCTGGCCTTCCCGGTGCCGGTCGCTCAGGAGGCGCTGCTATGATATATCGGCTGACTATCTCCCTGATTTCGCCGCTCCATATCGGGACCGGCAGGGTTCTCCTGCGCGACTACGACTTCAAGACCGTCGGCTCCCGAACCTGGGTGCTGAACCAGGACGCCATCCTGGCCGATGCCTACGACCGCGCCAGCGGGCAGGCCGACTGGAACCGCCTGGCGCTCCCCCCAGGACAACTGGTCCGGGATGCGGAACTCCACGAAGGGTCCCCCTTCGTCCGCTACGCCCTGGCGGGCACCACCACGGTGGACCAGGTCCGGGAGCAAATCAAGAACGTCTACGGCCAGTGCTACCTGCCGGGCTCCTCGCTGAAGGGCGCGCTGCGCACCGTCCTGATGAGCCACGCCCTGCGCTCCAACTTCTGGCAGCCCGACCTGAATGCCCTGGGCGACCGGCGGGAGTGGGCGGGGCAGCCGTGGGAGCGCGCCGTCTTCGGCCCGGACCCCAACCGGGACCTGCTGCGGGCGCTGATCGTGGCGGATAGCGACCCCCTGCCCCTCTCCCCTTCGCCGCTGATGCTCCTCAACGCCCAGGTCTTCACCGCCGACGGTCGGCCCGGCTCCCCCATCGTGGTGGAGGCCCTCCGGCCGGATACCGTCTTCCACACCACCCTGCGCGTGGACGATTACCTCCTCTCCCCGGCCGCGCGCGCCCTGGGCTTCGCCGACCGGCGCCAGTGGCTGACCGACCTGGCCCGCATCGCCAACCAGATCAGCCAGGCCCGGATCGCCCGGGAGCAGGCATGGTATCAGAGCCACCCCACTTTCCAGACCGTCCTCTCCTTTTACGGCCAACTGGCCAAGGCCCGCCTGAGCGAGCGCGCCTTTATCCTTCAGATCGGCTGGGGCGCGGGCTGGACGGGGAAAAGCGTCGGCTTCTGGCTACCCAAAGCGGCCCAGGATGCCCTCCGCCGCCGCTACAAACTGGGACGGCCACCCCGGGCCGGCCGGGACTGGCAGCCCAACCTGGCGCGCCCCTTCCCCCGCAGCCGCCGCCTGCGGGCCCGCCGTTCCCAGAACCAGGTCCTCCCCGATTGGCCGCTGGGTTGGGTGCTGGTGGAAATGGAGGAGGCAGGATGAAAACCGTTCTGGCTCTCACTGTGGGGGGCTCGTGTGCCCCCATCGTCACTGCCGTCCGCGCCTACGAACCGACGCTGACCTGCTTCATCGCCACGAAAGGCCCGAAGGGCAGTCGGGTGACCGTGGACGGAGGCGGGAAACCGTGCCGTCAGAGGGTGGGGGAAAGGGAGGAGGAAAACCCCAGCATCGTGGCCCAGACCGGACTGCGCCCGGAACAGTACCGGGTGGAGGAAGTGGAGGACCCGGACGACCTGCCCGCTCTCTACGAAGTCTGCGTGAAAGCCCTGCGGGAACTCCGGGACCAGTATCCGGACGCCCGCCACATCGCCGACTACACGGGGGGCTCCAAGAGTATGAGCGTCGCCCTGGCCCTGGCCGCCCTGGAATGCGGGTGGGAACTCTCCCTGGTCCGGGGGCAACGGCCCGACCTGATCCGGGTGGCCAACGGCACCGAAATGGCCGGCCTGATCAACGCAGCGGAAGTGCGGGCCCGTCAGCGCATGGAGGAGGCCCGCCGTCTTTTCAACTCCTACGCATACGCCTCCGCTCAGGCCGTCCTGGAAGGAATCCTCCGTGAGGCCCCGGTCTCCCATGAACTGGAAGCGAAAATCCGCAGGTGGGTTGCCCTCTGTCGGGGACTGGATGCATGGGACCGGTTTGAGCACCAGCGAGCCTACACCATTCTCCAGACGGTCCAATCGCAGATCGTCCCTCAATGGCGTTTCCTGAAGCGGATCGTCCAGGAATCGGGGTACGAAATGGTGGGGGACCTGATCCGGAACGCGGAGCGGCGGGCCAGCAGAGGCCGATACGATGACGCCGTCGCCCGCCTCTATCGGGCCGTGGAACTCCTGGCCCAACTCCGACTCCAGAACAGGTATGGGGTGGATACAAGCAACCTCCAGGTGGAGGCCCTCCGGGAGGACCTGCAATCCCAGTATCGGCAGCGCCTGGAACTCCAGGCCGCGTCCGGACGGGATGGGACCCTCCGGTTGGGCCTCTGGGACGCCTATGTCCTCCTGGTGGAATTGGGGGATCCGCTGGGTAAAGTGTTCCAGGAGCACGAGAAGCGCCTGAGAGATGCCCTGCTCCGGCGCAACCGCTCCATTCTGGCCCACGGTCTCTCTCCCATTGGGGAGGACGAGTACCAGCGCATCCATGAGATTGTGCCGGGCATGATTGGAAAGGGCTTGAGGGCCCTTGGCGTTTCGGAGGAGACGCCCCAGTTCCCGTTGTGGGAGGAGACACCGTGATCATCCTCAACTTCTCCCACCCCCTGACCCCGGAGCACGTGGCCCAGATAGAGGCGCTGGCGGGCCAGCCGGTGGATCGGGTGATAGAAATCCCCACCCACCTGGATACCGAGGCCCCCTTCGGCCCCCAGATCACCGAACTGGTGGAACGGGCCGGCCTCTCCCCGGCGGAGTGGCAGACCCTCCCCCTGCTGGTGGTCCCGCCCGCCCTGAACTTCGCCGCCGTCCTGCTGATCGCCGAACTCCACGGCCGCACGGGCTACTTCCCCCCGTGCGTCCGCATCAAACCCGTCCCCGGCGTCCCGCCCCGCTACGCCGTGGCGGAGATTCTGGACCTCCAGGGACAGCGGGAGGAGGCACGGGGGAGGAGGGGAGTAGGGATTAGGGAGGAGGGGAGTAGGAAGTAGGGAGGAGGGAGGAGGGGGAGGGGGCGACCTGCGACCCTGCGCCCTGCTCCCTGCGCCCTGCACCTTAACAACCGAAACCGGGAGGCGCGTGCGTGGCGCAGGCTGTTAGCCTGCGTTCGCCTGCGAAAAAGCGTCCACAGGCCTGGCGGCCTGCGCTACATTATAAATCCCAACGTTAGCCCCATTGGATGCCATGCCACCGTTCTACGTTCACACTCAGGGAGCCCGGCTCTGCTACCGGGACCGTCGTCCGGTCGTGGAGAAGGACGACCAGACCCTGGCCGCCGTCCCGGCGGCTCACGTTTCCGAGGTCATCCTGCTGGGAAACGTCTCCCTCACCCCGCCGGCCCTCACCTACCTGCTGGGGGCCGGGATAGACGTCGTCTTCCTGACCCTGGAGGGACGGTACAAGGGGCGGCTGGTGGGGCCGGAGCGGGGGAACGGCCTGCTGCGCCTCCGCCAGTACGCGCGGGTGAGCGACCCGAACTGGGCTCTGGGGGTGGCCCGGGCCGTGGTGGCGGCCAAACTGCACAACCTGCGCACCCTCCTGCGCCGCTATGCCCGCCGCGCCGACGACCCGGAACGGGAGGCCACCCTCTCCGCCGCCGCCGACCGCCTGACCGACCTCCTCCCCCAGGTGGAGCGAACTCGCACCCTCAACACCCTCAACGGCGTGGAAGGGCGAGGGACGGCCGTCTACTTCTCCGTCTTCCGCCACCTTATCACCGTCCCCGGCTGGCGCTTTGAGAAACGGGCCCGCCGCCCCCCGCCCGACCCCGTCAACGCCCTGCTCAGTTTCGGCTACACCCTGCTGACCCACCAGATGGAGTCGGCGGTGTGGACGGTGGGGCTGGACCCCTACCTGGGCTTCCTGCACCAGGGAGCCTACAACCGTCCCAGCCTGGCGCTGGACCTGATAGAACCGTTCCGACCGGTTCTGGTAGATAGCCTGGTCCTCCGTTGCCTGAACAACCGGATTCTCCTTCCGGAGCACTTCGGGGAGGACCCGGAGGGGCCGTATCCGGTACGGTTAGAGGAAGAGGGGCGGGCCCGCTTTATTCGGGAGTGGGAGGGGCGGCTGAACCTGGAGTTGACCCACCCGACGACGGGGGAGCGGATGACCTACCGGCGGGCGCTGGAGGTGGAGGCGCGGCAACTGGCCCACGCCGTCCTCGGCGACGAGCCCTTCCGTCCCTTCCAGGTCCGGTGAAGTGACGATGACCGACGAGAAGAAGCGGGTGGAGGAGCGGCGCCGGTACATGGTGGCCTACGACATTCCGGACGACCGGCGGCGCAACCGGGTGGCCCGTTTCCTGAACGGGTACGGGGAACGGGTCCAGTACAGCGTCTGGGAGTGCATGCTGACGGCGTCCCAGGCGGAGAAGATGTGGGCGGGGCTGACCCGGCTGATCCGGAAGGAGGAGGACCGGTTGCGGATGTACCGGCTCTGTCCGGTCTGCGCCGGGGAGGTGCGGACACTGGGGCAGGCCCCGCCGCCGGTGGAGGTGCCGGAGGTCTACATCGCGTAGACCCGGCCGGGGGCTTCCTCCCGCTGCGCGGGAGGGCCCGGCCCCGCTGCGAACACCCCCCTTCCGGAGGCCCGATTTTGGGCCTTCCGGAGGGGGGTGTTCGCAGAAAACCTTAAAGTGGAGTATTTGATCCATTCCCAGGGTTGACAAAATGGGGGGATAGGTGTAAATAATAACATAGAGGCGGGCAAATCGGCTATGGACACACGAAATTCCCACAGGGTTTTGCAGAGTCCGAACGCCTCCAATGCCCGACAGGGCATTAAGACGTACTCTACCGCTCCCTGCCCTTCTTCCCTGGCAGTGGGTCCGAACGCCTCCAATGCCCGACAGGGCATTAAGACCAAAAGCAATAATACTTTAGTAGTATTTTTCCCCCAGAGACAGTCCGAACGCCTCCAATGCCCGACAGGGCATTAAGACTCATCGGTCATCGGTCGGTTTAGCAGACCTGCCTCCCACGTCCGAACGCCTCCAATGCCCGACAGGGCATTAAGACTTCTGCGCCTTGAATTGCGCGGGCAGCGGCAGTTCGTGCCGCGTCCGAACGCCTCCAATGCCCGACAGGGCATTAAGACCGACCTTATCGTGACTACCGATGAACCATTTACTACATTGTCCGAACGCCTCCAATGCCCGACAGGGCATTAAGACCAATACCTCCTTTCGGGTTGACCTGCCGCGTGACGGTTAGTCCGAACGCCTCCAATGCCCGACAGGGCATTAAGACTTTGAGAAGAGTGGGGCGATCCCCCGCGCCGGGAATGGCTCCATAAGTCCGAACGCCTCCAATGCCCGACAGGGCATTAAGACCTTCTGGTCACCCGCCGACTGCGCACCCCGCACGTGGCGAGTCCGAACGCCTCCAATGCCCGACAGGGCATTAAGACTCAATTTTTTTGTTGTTTATTCTTTTTGGCTTGCTATCCTTAGTCCGAACGCCTCCAATGCCCGACAGGGCATTAAGACCAATTTTGAAGCATCCGTCATCCTAATCGCCACAATTTGTCCGAACGCCTCCAATGCCCGACAGGGCATCCCTGCCCTCACCCCACCCCCCGGCCCCCTCCCCTCTCCCGCCCGGCGGGAGAGGGGAGGGGAGCAACCGTATTGTCTGTCAAACTGGTGTAACCGGCGGGCCGAGTGCCCCACAGTTAACCAGCAAGTTCAAGGCACCATTTCCGGCGATCCCGGACCATCGCATTGAGGATGGTT
>Ga0101945_1001064_pt1 | contig 32127 bp, 31 predicted proteins | sample DewCreD2012metaG_2_FD_75246 | JGI IMG/M metagenome (GOLD analysis project Ga0101945, IMG submission 75246) | Hot spring sediment bacterial and archeal communities from British Columbia, Canada, to study Microbial Dark Matter (Phase II) - Dewar... ... | reverse complement strand
TCATACTGATATATACTAATACAAAACAGAATATTTTGTCAAGTGTTTTTTTCTTAATAATCCTTTTCTTCGAACTGGAAAGAGTTATGAAGAAGAATCTCAGCAGGAGAACTCAGGCAGACCAAAAGAAGACTTTTTCAGAGGTCTCTTTAAATTTTAGGAGGATAGAGGGGGTTCCTCTTTAAGGAGGGAAGGAAGGATTCTCTCTTCCACGTGAGAAGGATTCTTCATCTGACACTGACCTTCGAGAATTCCTCCCTCATTCACAATAAGAATAGGAGTAAAGACCGTTCCATAGAATTGGCCCGTCGAATGAATTTCCACTTTCTCTTGGGCTATGATCTCTCCCTCCACATGACCATTGATAATGATAGAATGGACTCCTATCTTTCCCGTGACCTTCGCCGATTCTCCCACGATCAGGATTCCGCTGTCAAAGATCTCTCCTTTGAATTTTCCCTCCAAGCGAAAAACCCCTTGGAAACTCATCTTCCCCTCAAAAACGCTTTCTTTTCCTAAGAAGGCGCTGATCTCATCGGTTACGGAAGAGGAACCCGTCCCACCTTTTGCGAAAAGGGATTTTCCTGACATGGGCGACTCCTTTTGCCATTTGGAAGAGAGCATAGGACAAAGTCGCTCTTTAAATTTGCCAATATCCCCTATGCTCCGTGGGCTATGTATTTTTTAAGATGGCTTCCACAATTCTTTCCAGATCTTCATGGGAATAGTACTCGATCTCAATCTTTCCTCTTTTCCCTTTTGAATGGATCAGGACCTTCGTTCCAAGATGGCGTCGCAGAGAATCCTGTAGGCTTGCGAGTTGAAGCTTTAGATCGTCTTGCGTTTTTTCTATTGGTTTCTTTTTTGGCTTTCCTGACCATTTTTTTGCAAAGGCCTCTGCCTCTCTGACGGATAAGCCCTTCTGGAGGATAAGTTGACAGAGCTGCTTCTGTTTCTCCTGATCTTCGAGACTGAGAATCGCCCTGGCATGACCCGGGGAGAGTCGGTTTTGAAGAAGATGCTCTTTGATCTCCGGGGGAAGTTTCAAAAGTCTCAAGGCATTGGTAATGGTCGTTCGATCCTTACCGATCCGGAGGCTCAGGGCTTCATGGCTTAGATGGAATTCTTCAATTAAACGTTGATAGGCCTCCGCTTCCTCGATGGGATTGAGATCTTCACGCTGAAGATTTTCGATAAGAGATATTTCCAGAGCGGCCCTTTCATCAAACTCCTTGATCAGGACAGGGACTTCTTTCAGTCCTGCCTTCTGAGCGGCTCGCCAGCGCCTTTCTCCTACAATCAATTCATAGCCGTCGGAGACTTTCCTGACCAACAGGGGTTCCAGGATCCCTTTTTCTTTAATAGAATCGGACAGTTCCTGTAGCTTGACTTCGTCGAAGTGCTTCCGGGGTTGACGGGGATTCGGACGGATCTCTTCGATCCCACAATAGATGAGGTTTTTCCCTTCCGTGGGTTTCCATTCAGGGATAAGGGCGTCTAAGCCCTTTCCTAAAGCGATTCGTTTAGTCACCATATCGGGTTCCGTTGTCCATCAGTTCCTGAGCCAGTTGAAGGTAACTTTCTGCCCCTTTGGAGTGAATATCGTACAATAGGACTGGTTTTCCATGGCTTGGGGCCTCGCTCAGACGAACATTTCTGGGGATCACTGTCTTAAATACTTTGTCCTTAAAGTGGGCCCTGACTTCCTGAGCCACCTGGTGGGAGAGATTGTTTCGAATGTCAAACATGGTTAGAAGGATTCCCTCGATTTCAAGTCTTGGATTAAAGACCTGTTTGATTCGGACAATGGTCTTGAGCAGTTGTCCTAATCCTTCGAGCGCATAGTATTCGCATTGAAGGGGAATAATCACCGAATGGGCGGCCGTAAGGGAGTTAAGTGTGAGGAGTCCTAAAGAAGGAGGGCAATCGATGAGGATGTAGTCGTAGTCTGTTTCTACCTCCTCAATCAGGTATTGAAGCCTTCTCTCCCGGTTCTCCTCCTGGATCAATTCGATCTCGGCTCCAATTAGATCGGTATTTGAGATGACCACTTCTAAATAGGGGAGAGAGGTCTTCTGGATTACCTCTTTCAAGCCTGAGCCGCGGAGGAGTGCCTGATAGATGGTCCCATTTGAGCCTTCCTTGTTTAATCCTAAACCACTGGTCGAATTTCCTTGTGGGTCGATATCGATCAGGAGAACCTTCTTCTCGGCGACGGCAAGAGAGGCAGAGAGATTGACAGCTGTGGTGGTTTTTCCTACTCCTCCCTTTTGATTAGCAATACAGATAATACGAGCCATAAATCCCCTTCACCATTTCCCTCTCCCCGTTGAGGAGAGGGAATTGTCTCTCCAAGGAGGACGTCGAAATTCCCGCCTTGGTTTATTCCATATTAGATAGGGATCGGGAATGACATATTCATGGAGGATTCAAGTCATGATATTTTTATAGCACAAAAAAGGGACAAAAGGGAAGATGAATTTTATAACTTTCGAAATAGAAGAAGGGTTCTTCGGATGGAGCTGAAAGGAAGAGAGAAACGGATAATCTTTTCGAGACGACAGGGAAGATTTTCGAATTGGGAGAGATAAGGAAGCTCATTGTCCAGTCGTCTCCCCTTCATGGCTATTAGAATTCCTCCCTGCTTTAAATAAAGGGAGGCTTGAGGGAGAAATACGGAGAGTGTTGAAAAAGCCCTTGAGATGACCCCTTCGTATTGACCTTTTAAATGTTCGATCATCTCTTTACTCTCGATCCGGCCGTGGATGACTTCCCAACCCTTTAAGCCGAGGGTCCGAAGGATATGTCTCTGAAAATCGGTCTTTTTCCGAACAGAATCAATCAAAGTAATTTTTAACGAAGGCCTCACGATTTTAAGGGGAATTCCTGGTAACCCCGCCCCTGAACCAATATCGAGAAGTGTGGAGACCTCAGTGAGATGGGGATGAGCAGAGAGGGAGTCGAGAAAATGTTTCAAAACAATTTCTCTTTCTGATCGGATAGCCGTAAGGTTCATTTTTTGGTTCCATTTCAGAAGTTCCCGAAGATAGATATCGAAGGCCTCCAAAACCTTTTCGTTTAAATCAATTTCAAAGCATTTAGCCCCCTCTGCCAGAAGATTCCTATTTTCTTTTTCCATATTAAATAATTTATCATGAATTAGGCCTTTTGACCACTTTCATTCCTTGGGAGTTATCATTTTGACCTGTTGCGTTCTTTCTGTTAAAATCCACACAATCCTTTTCAATTAGTCCTCATGAGCAAAGCCAAAACCCATTTTGTTTGTCAGTCCTGTGGATATCAGGCACCCAAATGGTTAGGACGATGTCCTGGATGTCAGGAGTGGGACACCTTCGTTGAAGAAAGGATCATCGAAGGGAGGACACCGGAGCGAGACCTTCTCGGAATAGAATCGAGAGCCATCCCAGTTCCGATCACTACCATTGTCCCTGAGGAGAGGGGGAGACTTCAAACAGGGATTCATGAGTTTGATCGAGTCTTGGGAGGAGGAATGGTTTATGGCTCTGTGATCCTTATCGGAGGAGACCCTGGAATCGGAAAATCCACCCTTCTCCTTCAGGCAATGAGCAAGGTGGCTGAGTCAGGAGAAACGGTCCTTTACATCTCTGGAGAGGAATCTATCCAGCAGACCAAGATAAGGGCCGATCGGCTTGGGATCTCTTCAGAGAAACTTTTCGTCGTTTCTGAGACCTCTTTAGAGAAGATCCTACAAGATATCCAGTCTCTCAGGCCCTCCATCGTGATCATCGATTCCATTCAAACCATCTATTCTTCAGAACTTCCTTCTCCCCCGGGTTCCATCACCCAGGTGAGGGAGAGTTCAAACCGATTGATCTATCTGGCCAAAAATCTCTCTATCCCTATCTTTCTGGTAGGTCATGTCACGAAAGAAGGCTTTATTGCAGGACCCAAACTCTTGGAGCATATGGTGGATACCGTTCTTTATCTGGAAGGAGAGAGTCACTCTTCCTTTCGGATCCTGAGGTCGGTCAAGAATCGGTTTGGCTCTACCCATGAGATTGGAGTCTTTGAGATGAAAGAGACCGGGATGGAGGAAGTGATCAACCCCTCGGAACTCTTTCTTTCCGGCAGAGGCCAGGCTGCCTCGGGCTCAGCGGTCATTGCCAGCCTTGAAGGGACTCGTCCCCTTCTCGTAGAGATCCAGGCCCTGGTCGTTCCAACCCATTATGGGGTTCCTCGAAGAACAGCCCAAGGAGTCGATTTTAATCGGGTCTCTTTGCTGGTTGCCGTGATGGAGAAGAGATTAGGGATTCCTCTTTCCAATCAGGACATTTATCTCAATATCGCTGGAGGAATCCGAATCGATGAACCCGGAGCGGATCTGGGGATCATCGCCTCCATCCTCTCGAGTATTAAGAACCAATCCATCGAGCCCCACTGGGTCATCTTTGGGGAAGTGGGGCTGAGCGGGGAGGTGAGGGGCATCCATCGGGCAGAAGTGCGAGTCCATGAAGCGATTCGATTGGGATTTCGTCGCATCCTTCTGCCGAGACAGAACCGTCAAAAGCTGAAAGGAATAAAGGGCGCGGAACTGGTCGATATAGAAAATATCCGTGAAGCCGTCGAAAGACTCTTTAAAGGTCGCCCTTAAAAAAATTCGAGTAGGTTTGAACGGAATGGATCGAAGGGGAATGTTGAAGCAGCGAGGCCTCTTTAGAATTGGGATTGCCTCTGGGATCATTGGGATCGTTTTAGCCTTTTTCACCCTTTCTCTCTCCGGTCAGGAGAAAGGAAAATTGGCGGCAGAGCTATACGACTTTGCGATGGAACAGTTTTATCAGGGGAAGTACTCCGAGGCGGTGGAAAGTTTTAATCAGTTGATTCAATCCTTTCCAGAAAGCAAACTCGTTCCCTATTGTCATTATATGATCGGTCAATCCCTTCTGAAAAAGGGAGACGTCGAAGAGGCGATTCAAAAATTTGAATTCTACTTATCTCGCTACCCAGAGGGGGCTCGATATCGAGAGGCCCAAGAGGGGCTTCGGATCTCTCAGGAGGAATTAAAGAAGAGAAGAGAGAGAGAAGAGGCTTCAGAGAAATCAAGAGGATCTCATCCCAAGAAGGGAGAAGTCAAAAGACGGATCTGCGCCCAGCTTTCCTATATCGAGGTAAAGAGTTTCGAAGACCTGGAGAGGAGGGTTAAGGAGTTAAAGAATCTTGGAGTAGACACGATCATTTTCAAGGTGTTTCAGAACAGAGGGGAGAGGGTCTACAGGTTCGTGAACCCCCGGCATGGAGAAGGAGTCTATTTTCAGACCGGCAGTGCTCAAGTGGTCGATGATATTCTCGGGAAAATCGCCGAAATGGTGCATCGCCAGGGCTTGGAGCTTTTTGCCTGGACGACGACTCGCAACGCCACTTATGGAGTGGATGGAGTTCCCGAGTTTCGATCCAGAATCTATAATTTTGAGACGAAGCGGGTGGAGATGGGGAAGGGATTCAATCTCTTTCATCCCGAGGTGATAAAACGTCTGGATGGGTTTTTCCGAGATCTTGCCCGATATCCCATCGATGGAATACTCTTTCATGACGACCTGATTCTGAGACACAATGAAGATTTTAGTATGGAGGCCAATAAAAGCTTTATGAAGGAGCATGGTTTTCTTCCCCATCCTGACCTTTTCTATATCGAGCCCTTTAAATCGGAATCGGGTCGATACTATGTACAGGCCTATTCAGAACGGTTCTGGATTTGGGCTCAATGGAAGAATCGGTGGCTCATGAAGTTAGCCCGAAGGTGGATGAATGGGGCCAGAGAGGTGAATCCGAAAATCCAATTTGCCATCAATCTCTATATGGATACCGTTCTTAATCCCAATAATGGCCTCTCCTGGTTCTCTCAGACCCTGCCCTCGGCTATCGAGAATGGCTTTGATTACTACGCCATTATGGCCTATCATCGTCAGGCCATGAAAGGCCGGAAGATAGGGTTAAAAGAGGCTATGGAACTGATGACCGAGGTGACCGGAAAGGCTGTCAAGGAAGTTGGCGATCCCTCTCAGGTCATGATGAAGATTTGGATTCTGGATTGGAAGTCGAATGAGTCGGTAGACTATCGTCTGGCTCCTTTAAAGGAGGTCGAAGAGCTTTTAACGAAGATCTTAAAAGAAGGAGAGGTCAGCTTAGCCTTTGTTCCTTATCTTCCCCAGTTTCCACTCCATCTTCTGAAAGAGAAATGGAGCGGGGGGAGATAATTCCATCAATGGGCTTCTGCCCAATTCTTTCCAGAGCTAAGGGAGACCCGAAGGGGAATGGAGAGCTCCATCACTGACTCCATCTCTTGACGGATCATTGGAGAAGCCCTCTCCATCTCCTCCTCTGGCACTTCGAAAACCAATTCATCATGAACCTGCATGATCATTTTCGTCTTTAGACGAAGTTTTTCTAAGCGGTCCTGAATACGGATCATGGCCACTTTGATGATATCGGCAGCGGTTCCTTGGAGAGGGGTATTGATCGCTATTCTTTCCGAGGCCTGCCGGATGCTGGCAGTCGGAGAGTTGATTTCTGGAAGATAGCGTCTCCGCTGGAGTAACGTCGTCACGTAACCTTTTGCCCTGGCTTCCTCCAAACTCTTCTCAATATAGGCCTGGACACCTGTATACCTTTTAAAATATTCTTCGATATAAGCCTGGGCGATTTTGGGTTCTGTCCCAAGCTGCTGGGAAAGACCGTAGGCACTCATTCCATAGATGATCCCGAAGTTGATGACCTTGGCCTGTCGTCTCATAAGGGGGGTCACCTTTTCCATAGGAACCCCGAAGATCTCTGAGGCAGTGCGGCTGTGAATATCCTCGTCCTTTCTGAAGGCTTCGATCAAGGTTTCATCCTGAGAGAGATGGGCGAGGAGACGAAGTTCTATTTGGGAATAGTCGGCCGAGACCATCCACCACCCCTTCTCCGGGATGAAGGCTTGGCGGATGCGGTTTCCTTCCTCTGTCCGGACAGGGATATTCTGAAGATTGGGATCACTGGAAGAGAGACGACCCGTAGCGGTGACTGTCTGGTTATAAGAGGTATGAACCCGTCCTGTCTCAGGATGGACCAGTTTCGGGAGGGTGTCCACATAAGTCGATTTGAGTTTGGCCAGGTTTCGATAACCCAGGATTTCGAGAGGGAGTTCGTGTTGGAGGGAGAGTTTTTCCAACACCTCTACATCGGTCGAGAATCCTGTCTTCGTCTTTTTGATGACAGGAAGTTTTAACTTCTCAAATAGAATCTTTCCCAGTTGTTGAGAAGAATTGATATTAAAGACCTCTCCAGCGAGTCCATAGATTCTCTCGATCTTTTGCTGAAGTTGAATCTCGATTTCCTTCGAAAATTCTCTGAGAAACTCCGTATCGATCTTTACTCCGTTCATCTCCATCTTCGCCAGCACGATCGCAAGAGGCATCTCCACCTTTTCAAAGAGCCTCAGAAGACCCTCCTCTTTCAATTTTGGCAAAAGATGATGGGAGAGTTGAAGGGTGACATCGGCATCCTGCCCTCCGTAATCCTTTGCCTTTTCCAGTTCGACTCGATCAAACGTCACCCCTTTGGACCCAACGACCTCTTGATACTCGATCAGCTCCCGATCCAGATATTCTCGAGCCAGCTCGCTCAGGTTGTGATTATGTTTAGTTGGATTGAGTAAATAGGAGGCAATCATCGTGTCACAGAGAATTCCCTGGAGCTCGACCCCGTAACGCTTCAGGACGATCCATTCATATTTGATATTCTGGCCCACCTTTTGAATCGAAGGGTCTTCGAGGATCGGTTTTAATCCTTCGAGCACTCGAGGAAGAGGAAGCTGGGGAAGGGGGGAAGCCACTTGATGCCCAACAGGGATATAGAAGGCCTGATGAGGATGATAGGAGAGACTGATTCCTACGAGATGGGCCCACATTGGATAAGGGGAAGTCGTTTCAAGATCGATGGCAATCCATGTGACTTTCCTTAAGTCCTCCAGAAGGGAAAGAAACTCTTCTTCTTTTAAGATCAGACGATAATCCCTTTTCCAATCCTGAGGGGATTCTTCCGCGGGGAGTTCCTTTAAGAGTTTGTTGAATTCTAACTCCTTGAAGAGTTCTCTTAAAGTTCGAAGATCAGGAGAGGAGATCATAAAATCCTCTATCTGGAAGGAGAGGGGAAGATCGGTGGGGAGCTCCGCTAATTTACGACTGAGCCTTGCCTGTTCTCCAAACTGTTCTAACTTTTCTCTTAATTTCTTCTGAGGAATCTCCTCGAGGTGGTTGAGGAGATTCTCGATGGATCCGAACTTTTTGATCAATTCGATGGCCGTCTTCTCACCAATTCCAGGAACCCCTGGGATATTGTCGATCGGGTCTCCGGCCAACCCCATCACTTCGATCACCTTTTCAGGTTCCACTCCAAATCGTTCTTTGACTTCCTCGACCCCAAACCTTTTCTCCTTCATCGTATCATAGACCGTGATTCGATCGTTCACCAGTTGAAGGATATCTTTGTCCCCTGTAATGATGACGACCTCCATCTCCGAAGAGGCCTTTTTAGCCACGGTTGCAATAAGATCGTCCGCCTCATAACCTTCCTTTTCGAGAGTAGGGATTCGATATCCTTCGATAATCTTTTTGATATAGGGGATCTGAGAGGTTAAGGCCTCGGGCATGGGGGGCCGGTTTGCCTTGTAGGCCTCATAGATTTCACTACGAAAGGTGGGGGCCTTCGAATCAAATACAATAGCGAGATAGCTGGGATGATGCTCTTTTAGGACTTTGAGGAGCATCTGGGTGAATCCATAGATTGCATTGGTAGGGATTCCTTTTGAGTTTGAGAGGTGGGGGAGGGCGTAGAAGGCCCGAAAGAGATAGGAGGAACCGTCGATGAGAAAGAGTTTGGCTCGATGGGTCATGGGAGGCCTTATGGATGGGTGTAGATTCGATTCCCACCCGAATTCTTTGCCATATACATCGCATGATCCGCGGTTTTGACAAAATCTTCCAGACCATACTCGTCATGGAATTCCGCAAGCCCTATGCTGACCGTAATCTTTTCAAAACCCGCCTCTTCAATGGTAGACCGGATTCGCTCGGCAATATTTAGGGCCTGCTCCCGGGTCGCTCCGATGAGGAGAATCGCAAATTCATCTCCTCCATATCGGTAACCTGAATCCACATTGCTTCGAATGCAGTGTTTCACAATCGTCCCGATTTTTTTGAGAACCTGGTCTCCTTCGAGATGACCGTAAAGGTCATTATACTGTTTAAAATTATCAATGTCGAACATGAGCAGGGAAAGGGAGGTTCCCTGACGCTTCATTCGAACCAGTTCGGCCTCAAGGGTCTTGAAGAAATGACGGTGGTTGTATAGACCAGTGAGCTCGTCGGTAATGGAGAGCCTTTTCACTTCCTCTTGCAGCCTCTCTTTTTCTAAAAGGGTGTGGTATTTTTCCAGGGCCTGGTTCACAATATGGATGAGATGTTCATTTTCAAAAGGCTTTTTAATAAAATCCGTAGCCCCGAGTTTCAGGGCTTCGATCGCATTGTCCACAGTCGCATAGGCCGTAAGCATGATCACCGATTGAATAGGGTTGATCTTTTTAATCTCTCTAAGGGTCTGATTCCCATCCATTCCCGGAAGATTGATATCCATGAGAACCACATCCGGTCTTTCCTTGACCACACACTGAACTCCCTCCTCTCCGTTAGAGGCGGTCAGCACCTGATATCCTTCGAATTGGAGAAGTTTTGCAATGATCTCGATGGTATCAGGGGCATCATCGACGATGAGGACCTTTCCTTTAAACGTTTTAGACATGGAGCCTCCCTTCTTTTCCTTTAAAAACGGGCAGGGTGAAATAGAAGGTCGAGCCCTTTCCGAGACAGGATTCGACCCAGATCCTCCCTCCGTGTTCCTCCACGATTCGTTTGGTGATGGCAAGGCCTAAGCCTGTTCCTCCATGTTTTCCACTCTCCACCTGATAGAATTCTTCAAAGATCTTTTGGAACTTATCCTCCGGGATCCCGATCCCAGTATCTCGAATCTCATGGAGAATGTAGTCCTCTTTCTGGGAGGCGTGGATAAAGACCTCTCCTCCATCTGGGGTGAATTTAAAGGCATTGGAGAGGAGATTAATAAAAATGTCATGGAGTCTGTTTCGATCAGCAAAGACAAAAAGCCCGGGGGGAATATCCACCTCCACAGAGATCCTTTTGTCAACCGGTTTGACTTCGTTGACATATCCACCAATGACCTGGGAGAGAAGAATGGGCTCCGGATGAAGGGGAAGGCAACCCGATCGAATCCGTGAGAGATCCAGCATCAGATCCATGGTCTTCTGGATTCGGTTTGTATTTCTCTGAATCGTTTGAAGATAGGGTTTCAGATAATCTGGAAGTTTTCCCTCTTTTTCGGAAAGGATAAAATCGATATTGGCTTTGATGGCAGTAAGGGGAGTCTTCAGTTCATGAGAGGCGATTCCGATAAATTTCATTCGGGTCTCATCCATCTCTTTTAATTCCAGATTCGCTTTTTCCAATTCCTTTTTGGCCGACTGAAGATCTTCGAGCATTTTCAGGGTGGTCCTTCTGGCCTGGCGTAGTTCTTCAAGGTTTTCAGCCAACTGACGTGTTCGCTCTTCCACCTTCCTTTCGAGGTGGTCTCTCGAGTCTTTGAGCTGGAGGGTCATCGCATTGAAGGATTTAGCCAAATCTCCAATCTCATCTCTTGAGCGGATATCGACAGTCTGGACAAGCTCTCCTCTGGCGACCCTTTCTGTCGCCGAAACCAATTTCTCTATGGGTTTAATGAGAATTCGAGCAGCGATGAGGGTGAGAAGAAATCCAACTCCGATCACCCCCAGAGTGACGAGGAGCATATCCCATTTTAACTCGGAGAGCTGTTCGTCCAACTTTTTGAGGGAGAGCCCGATTTGAATCTTTCCCAGAAGCTCCCCCCTCGAGTTTTTCAAGGGCTTCGTAATGGTATAGATAGAGGGATCTTCTGGATGGAAACCCGTTTTGGAGGCATAGGCCAGACGATCTCCATGGGAGTTGAACACGGTGAAGAAGACGACATCTTCTTCTTTGACCATCCTTTCAGAGATTTCCTTCAGGGAGGCGAGAGGGGATTCGGACTCGTTTTTTAAGAGAGACTCCAGAGAGGGATGAAAGAGAAGGGGATTTGCGAGAAAGCTCCCATAGTTTTCCAATTGCTTTCGAACGAGGGCAATTTCCCTACCGATAAAATAATAGGAGAAAGCGGCAGAGGTGATGAAGACAAGCAGGATCATGGCCACTAAGAATTTCATCGTGAGGCTGATTCGAAAACGAAAGAACTCTTTAAGTCGGCTCATAGATACAGTAGGGCTCCTCTCCCATATAGTCGCCAGTCAGTTCATAGGCACGGGCCCGACAGCCTCCACAGACCTTCCGATATTCACATCGGCCACACTTTCCATGATAACCATTCACGTTTCTCAAGGTTTGAAAGATGTCAGAGGTGTTCCAGATCTGCTGAAAAGACCTCTCCCTCACGTTGCCGCAGTCCAGCTCAAGATAGCCACAGGGTTGAACCACTCCCAGATGGGAGATGAAACAGAAGGAAATTCCTCCTAGGCACCCCCTTGTCATGGCATCAAGGGGCTCCCGTTGGAAGGGAGGCTTCTTTTTCTCTTTTTTCGTTCTCTGTCGAAGGATCCGATAATAATGGGGGGCACACGTAGCTTTCAATTGCAAAGGGACTCGATCCACCTGCTCGTAAAACCAATGAAGGGTTTTCTCATAATCCAAAGCGGAAATCTCTTGGTCTCTAAGCTCTTTTCCTCTGCCGGTCGGAACGAGAAGAAAGATATGATGGGCGACGGCCCTAAGAGCCACAGCCAGCCGGAGGATGTCCTCGAGAAGATGGAGATTCATCTGGGTGATAGTCGTATTGATCTGAAAGGGAAGCCCCACCCTTTTGGCGATCTCAATGCCTCGAAGAGCCCCTTCAAAAGCACCTTTTACTTTGCGAAAGGAGTCATGGGTCTCTTTGTCAGGACCGTCGAGGCTGACGCTGATTCGCTGAATCCCTGAGATTTTCATTTCATAGGCATTCTCTTCTGTCATAAGGGTGCCATTGGTCGCCATAACCATTCGGAACCCTTTTTTCGCTCCATAACGGGTCAGCTCAAAGATATCCTCCCTGAGGAGGGGCTCTCCTCCAGTCAAAATTATGACAGGGCTGCCAAGGGTCGCAATTTCATCCATCACCCGAATACACTCCTCCGTAGTGAGTTCCCCGGGGTAGGGCCCATAGGCGGAAGAGGCGCGACAATGAAGGCAGGCCAAATTACATCTTCGAGTCAATTCCCATGCGACCATTCGTAGCCCGTGAGGGGCGAGCGAAGAGGAGGTTTTGTGATGCACCTCGGGCAGTCCCTGATGTTGGTTGCCTGATTTTTTATCCATCCCATTAACCCCTTGCGACTTACGACTTACCCCTTCCGAGTTTTAAAGCCGCTTCTTTCGCAAAGTAGGTCAAAATTAAGTCCGCTCCGGCTCTCTTAATAGCCGTCAGGGATTCCATCATAACCCCTTCTCCGTCTACCCAACCTAATTGAGAGGCTGCTTTGACAAGGGCAAACTCTCCGCTGACATGATAGGCCGCTACGGGAATGTTAAAGGTCTTCTTAACCCGATAGAGGATATCGAGATAGGGAAGAGCAGGTTTGACCATGACCATGTCAGCCCCCTCTTCTATATCGAGGCGAACCTCCCTCAATGCCTCATCTCCATTGGCAGGGTCCATCTGATAGGATTTTCGATCTCCAAATCGAGGTTTGGATTCTGCGGCGATTCTAAAAGGGCCATAGAAACTTGAGGCATATTTTGCCGCATAGGAAAGGATAGGAATCTCCTCAAAGTGATTTTCATCAAGGGCCTTTCGAATGGCTCCCACCCTTCCATCCATCATATCGGAGGGGGCTACGATATCGGCCCCGGCCTCGGCATGAGAAAGGGCCATTTGGGCAAGAAGTTCAAGGGTTTCGTCATTGAGAATCTTTCCATTCTTTACTAAACCACAATGTCCATGGCTGGTATATTCACAGAGACAGACATCCGTGATGACGAGAATTCCGTCCACTTTTCCCTTAATCTCACGAATTGCCCTTTGAATGATCCCCTCTTTGGCATAGGCCTCGGAGCCCTTTTCGTCCTTCTTCTCTGGGATTCCAAAAAGGATGACCCCGAGGATTCCCAAAGCTTTCGCCTCCTTCACTTCCTTGAGGGTCTGATCGATGGAGAGTTGAAAATGGCCTGGCATGGAGGGAATGGCTTTTTTAACCCCTTTCCCGGGCCGAACAAAAAGAGGAAGAATGAAATCATCAGGCCTCAGGTGAGTCTCTCGAATGAGTTCACGAAATAATTCATTCTTTCTAAATCGTCTCAATCGGTGTTGGGGGAATCCCATCTATTTCGCCTCCTCTGGAGATTTAAATGAAACCTAAAGTCGAGTGATATTTCTTTCAGTTGGGAGATATAAACACTGGGTTGCTGCTGGTCCGATCCATCACAAAAAATGAATCGTTCCTTTCATTTTTTACAATATTTTATAAAAATTGTCTATCGATCTTTTGACATTCTTTTAAGGAACTGCTAAATTGAAACAAATGTTTATTAGAGGAGGGTTTCACTATGAATGCTTTTCTTCGTTTTGGAATCATCCTTTTATCCCTATCTGTCCTAAGTTGTGGGAAATTAGGGACCTATTCCATCTTGATTCAGTATCAGCCCATGAGGGACCTTCCTTCTCTTAAGGAAAAGATAGGCCCTACCCTCGGGATAGCGCCTTTTCATGACTTACGACCAGAGAAACATTATATTGGAACTCACCGCTCGATCCGAGAGGTCACCAGCTATTTTAGGAGCGAGCCTTTTCCCCTGGAGAGGGCCATTTCCAACTCCCTCCAAAAGACCCTCTCAGAGTCTGGAGTGAAGGTGGTTCCTCTTCCGAGTTGGGATGGAAGAGCAGATTCTTTGAAAGAGCTCGAGACCGATTCTATTCTTTATATCGAAATCAGAAGATTCTGGATAGAAGGAAGGGCTGCTCTCTTCAGAACGAATTTAAGGACCTCTATCCATTTCGTGATCCATTTGGGGATGAAAAAGGAAGAAAAGGTGTTAACAAGGAACGTAGAGATGGAGAAGGAAATGACCCTGGCTCGATTGACCCCGGCAAAGGTGGAAGAAGTGGTCAATCAAATGCTCACGGAGCTCTTCGACTCTTTCTTTTCTCATCCCTATTAAGCCCAATTGAACCAAACCGGAAATGAGGATTCGGAAGACAAAGATTATCTCTACGATTGGCCCGGCGAGTGAATCCCCCGAGGTATTAGAGCAGATGGTCAAGGCGGGGATGGATGTGGCTCGGCTCAATTTTTCTCATGGAAGCTTTGAAGAACATGAAAGAAAGATCCGTAGGATTCGTGAGATTTCTGAGCGATTAGGAAAACCGGTGGCCATCCTTCAGGATCTTTCGGGGCCAAAGATTCGAGTGGGAAAGGTGAAAGAAGGTGGATTAGATCTGAAGCGGGGGGAAAGAATAACCCTAACCAGTCGAAAAGAGGGAACTGGGGAGAGGGTCATCTCCATCAACTACCCATCCCTTCCTCAGGAGGTGAAACCCGGAGATAAGATTCTTCTTGCAGATGGAACGATAGAACTCGAGGTCCTTCACTCCAATGGGATAGAGATTCAGTGTCAGGTTCAGGTGGGAGGGATCTTAACCTCCCATAAAGGAGTGAACGTCCCGACAGGAACATTGAAGATTTCAACCTTTACCGAAAAGGATCAAGAAGATCTTCGTTTTGGAATTCGGCACGGAGTGGACCTCGTCAGTCTCTCTTATGTAAAGGATCCCTCGGACATTGAGAGGGTGAAAGATTTTTTAAAGAAGGAGTCGGTGGAGATTCCCGTGATTGCCAAGATTGAGCGGAAAGAGGCCCTGGAAAATCTCGATCGAATCCTGGAGGCCTCAGAGGGAGTGATGGTAGCAAGAGGAGATCTCGGTGTAGAGACTCCCCTTGAGAAGGTTCCCAATGTCCAAAAGAGAATTATCAAAAAGGCCAATGTCCTTGGAAAACCTGTCATCACCGCTACCCAGATGCTGAGATCCATGGTGGAACATATCCAACCCACTCGAGCCGAGGTGACAGACGTGGTGAATGCCATCTATGATGGAACGGATGCGGTAATGCTCTCCGAAGAGACGGCCAGTGGAAGGTTTCCTGTCGAGACCGTGGAAATGATGGCAAGGATTGCAAGGGCGGCTGAGGAGGAATTTCCTCATGAACTTTTTTTGAGGAGGGAGATTGAAGGAAGAATCAGCCTGGCTCAAGCTATCACTCAAGCCGCCTCTGTTTTGGCCAGGGATGCCGAGGCGAAGGTGATCGTGACCCCTACCGAATCCGGGAGTACAGCCCGGTGGGTCTCAAGGTTAAGGCCCCTTCAACCCATTCTGGCCTTGAGTCGTCATTCCTCCACAGTAAGAAGGCTTGCTCTCTGCTGGGGAGTTTATCCGATGCTGGTCTCCGACTGGAAGGATACAGATGAGATGTTGGAGAGGTCAAAGCAGATCCCAAAGGAATTGGGCTGGGTCTCCCCCGGGGATAAGATCGTGATCATTGCTGGAGTCCCGATCAGTATTCCTGGGACCACCAATCTCATCAAGGTTGAAATCGTGGAATAGATTTGCCTTTCACCCCTGATTGCGTCATAATTAATTTAAAATGATTCTAAAGGAGGAGCCTATGAAGAGAGGTCTTTTTTTATTTTTCTTTCTTTTTTGGAGTTGTGCAACCCTTCCGCTCCATGACGACCTTCGCGTGGTCTCGGGGAAGATTGAGGGGCAGCATTTTGTAGGGATCCGATATCCCTTTCGAGTCTCCATCGCCCCTCACTGGAAGATGACCACAGAGTTTCCGGAGTTCCTAAAAAAGTTGGGCTATGATGAACCCACCCCTACGGATAAAGAGGTTACAGAATTATATATCTACCAACCATTGACTCAAACGACGATCCAGATCGATTTTACTCCAGCCAGCCCGAAAGCCCGATTTACTCAGGAAAAAATCGAAGCCCTTACTAGTGCCGCTGCGGAAAGCCTAAAAAGGGAACTGGAAGAAGAGTATGGAAAAGGAATTAACCTTGTGATAGGTCCCACCCTTCCTTATCCCCTTCGAGGAGTTCCCTATGCAGCCAGAAAATATGCTACCTATACCTATCAGGAGATCCAGTGGGAAAGAGGGTGGATCTACGGATTTTCTAAGCCTCATCAAATCTTTATTCTTTATCTGACGAAAGAAAAAGAGGGTTCAAAGGATCGCATGGAGATGGAAGAGATCTTGAAGTCTTTTGAGGTCGTTAGAGAAAAAGGATAAAGGAGGAAGATCGATGGGACCAGTAGAACTGAAAAATGGGATTTATTGGGTGGGTGCGATTGATTGGAACTCGAGAGACTTTCATGGATATTCTACCCCGTTAGGGACAACCTACAATGCTTATCTCATCTTGGATGAAAAAAACGTTCTGGTGGATACCGTGAAGAGCCCCTTTTATCTCGAAATGCTTGGAAGGATTTCTGAGATCATCGACCCGTCGAAGATGGATATCCTTGTAGCCAACCACGTGGAGATAGACCATTCCGGTTCTCTTCCTCAACTCCTCGATCGGATCGGAAATCCGATCGTGGTGACCTCAGAGCGGGGGTGGAAAGGTCTGGAGAAACATTATTCACGCTCGATGAATTTTAAGGTGGTCAAAAGCGGCGAGAGCCTCTTGATTGGCCGGCGTCGACTCACTTTTATCGAAGCCCCGATGCTTCATTGGCCCGATAGCATGTTTACCTATCTCCCTGAGGATCGAGTCCTTCTCCCTAACGATGCTTTCGGGCAACACTTCGCTACCTGTCAGAGATTTGAAGATGAGATTGGAGATGAGGTGATGAAGCAGGCAGCGAAATACTTCGCCAACATCCTTTGGCCCATGGCTCCTCTGATCATTAAAAAGATCGATGAGATGGTAAAGATGGGGGTTTCTATCGAGATGATCGGTCCCAGTCATGGTCTAATCTGGAGAAAGGACCCGAACCGAATCATCCAGGCCTACCTCGAGTGGAGCCATGGCAAGACGGAGAAAAAGATATTGGTGGTTTATGATACGATGTGGGGAAGTACGGAGATCTTAGCCAAGGCCATGGTTAAAGGTCTCATAGAGGAAGGCGTGGAGACCGAACTTCTCCATCTCCGGTTCAATCATCGAAGTGATATCATCACGGAGATGCTCGAGGCAAAAGGAATCCTGTTAGGTTCTCCCACCCTGAACAACGGGATGTTCCCTACCATGGGAGATTTATTGACCTATATGAAGGGGTTAAGACCTAAAGGGAAAGTATTTGGCCTTTTTGGCTCTTATGGATGGGGAGGAGGAGCCGTCAAAGAGATGCGAAAATTCCTCGAATCAGAGGGATTCGAGATATGGGAAAAAGAACTCTCGGTCCAATTCGTTCCTGATTCAGAGGAGATAAAGAGGGCTACCGAGTTTGCAAAAGAGTTTGCAAGAAGAATCCTTTAACGGGCAGCCCTCTTTAAGAGAAGGATAAATTGAAGTGATCGGATTAGAGAGGAGGTTGGCTTATCTAAAAAGGATTGTTGAGGAGGCTCCATTTGATCAGACCGAGGTCGTTCTTCTTACAGAGGATTCTTCCCTTACCCGATTTGCCCATTCCACCGTTCATCAGCACGTAGCCGAGAGAAACGCGACTCTGATCCTAAGGGGTATTTTCAATAAAAGAATCGTTGTCCTGGCGAGTAACCTTTTTCCTCCTTCTTCGGTGGAGAATCTATTTGAGAAAGCCCTCTTAATCGCAAAGATTCAACCTCCCCACGAGGAGTTTCTCTCCCTCCCAGGGCCAAAACCCATCCCTGAGGTGAAGACCTATTTTGAGGAGATGGAACGTCTCACTCCGAGAAAAAAAGTGGAGACCCTCAAAAAACTCTTCCAGAAAGTAAAGGGAAAGGGACTTCATGCATCGGGCTCTTTTTCCAATGGTGTGGTTGAATTATTTGTCCTGAACTCCTTGGGGGTAGAGGCCTATCAGAAATATTCGGATCTCGTTTTTCATTTGATTGTTCATGATCATGATGGTTCAGGCTATGCCAGTTTTGTTTCGAGAAATCCCTCTTCTCTGGATATAGAGTCTCTGGCTCAGGAGGCGACCGAGAGGGTTCGTAGGGTTCCCGAGATCACCATCGAGCCGGGGGAGTACGAAGCGATCTTAGAACCCTATGCCGTAGCCGAGTTGCTTTCTCTTCTTGGATACTTAGGCTTTCATGCACTGGCCTTCCAGGAAAAAAGAAGTTTCTTTTGCAATCGGCTCGGGGAAAGGATGGTAGATGAGAGGGTAACCATTTACGATGATGGATCGGACTTGGAAGGATTGCCCATCCCCTTTGATTTTGAGGGAGTTCCAAAAAAGAAGATCGTCTTTTTTGACTCCGGTGTCGCTCGGGGCCTCACCTACGATTCCCTCACTGCAGGGAAAGAGGGGAAGGAATCTACAGGCCATGCCCTTATGGCTCCAAATACAGAGGGGCCTATCCCTATCAATCTCTTCATGGAGGGAGGAGAATCCACCCTAAAAGAGATGGTTCGCTCTGTTCGGAAAGGAATCTATGTGACCCGTTTTCATTATACCAATGTCGTGGGGCCAATGAGAGCGGTCCTAACAGGAATGACAAGAGATGGGACCTTCCTCATTGAAGAGGGAGAAATCAAAATGCCCGTTAAGAATTTGAGGTTTACGGAATCCGTCCTTAAACTCCTTTCACGAGTAAAGTCAGTGTCGAAGGAAAGAAAATTATGTTCTGAGGGAACGGTTTACAACCGCCGTTTTATCACGGGAGTCGTTGCTCCAGCACTCCATGTGGATGGATTCTATTTCTCAGGGGTCTCCCAATTATAAACCCATTAGAAAGTCAGACGATGAAAGAGTTCATTGAGAATATCCTCGATATGGCAAAGCTCAAAAAGGTGGATTATGCAGATATCCGTATCGTCAGACGCCAGAAAGAGGAGATCGAGGTAAAGAACGGGAGGGTCGAGGCCTTCGTTGAAGCGGAGGACTCCGGTTTCGGAATTCGAGTCCTTTTCCACGGGGCCTGGGGGTTTGCCTGTAGTTCTAAGATCAATAAAAGAGAGATGGAGAGGGTATTTGGGAAGGCCCTCAAAATAGCCAGGGCAAGCTCCAGGGCCATAAAAGGAAAGGTCTTTTTCCCGCCGAGGGAGGGAAAGGTAGATCGATACAGAACCCCCATTGTCATCGATCCCTTCCATGTGTCTCCAGAAAAAAAGGTAGAGCTTCTTCTTCGTTCAGAGGCCCTCTTGAGGCTGAGACCGAAGGTCAAGCTCTCAGAGGCCTTTATGGATTCGTATAAAACGGAGAAGATCTTTGCTTCAACCGAAGGGGCTTATATAGAACAGACGATCATCGAATGTGGTGCCGGCATCTCCGCAACGGCCATCGAAGGATCTGAAGTTCAAGTTCGTTCTTACCCGAATTCCTTTCGTGGAAATTTTGCAACCCGTGGATACGAATGGATAGAGGAATTGGAACTGGAGAAGAATGCAGAGAGGGTTGCCGAGGAGGCCGTTCAACTTCTTTCCGCCAAGCCTTGTCCCTCCGAAGTGACGACCCTCATTCTGGATAGTTCTCAACTCGCCCTTCAAATCCATGAATCGATAGGGCATCCTATTGAGATGGATCGGGTGCTCGGGACCGAGACCAGTTATGCCGGAACAAGCTTTCTACGACCCGAGATGGTGGGGAATTTCCGCTACGGTTCGGAGATTGTCCATGTCTTTGCCGATGCCACCTATCCTGGAGGCCTTGGGACCTTTGGTTATGATGATGAAGGCACTGAGGCCCAAAGAGTTCCTATCATTTCCAATGGGATATTGGTCAATCTTCTGACCTCCCGGGAGACTGCCCCTCTTCTTGGAAAACAAAGCAATGGAACGATGAGGGCAGACGGATGGAATCGAATTCCTCTCATTCGGATGACCAACATCAATCTTGAACCAGGAACCTGGACTTTGGAGGAAATGATCGGAGAGACAAAAGAGGGCCTCTTCTTATCCACCAACCGGAGCTGGTCGATTGATGATCGACGAATCAATTTCCAGTTCGGGACCGAGATCGGATGGGAGATAAAGAATGGAAAGCTTGGAGATATAGTAAAAAATCCCACTTATACAGGAATTACCCCAATGTTCTGGCGCTCCTGTGATGCCATTGCCAATAGAGATCATTGGCAGATGTGGGGAACACCCAATTGTGGGAAAGGAGAGCCTGGCCAGGTCGCCCATGTAGGACATGGGACTGCCCCTGCCCGGTTTAGAAATGTTCAGGTAGGAATCATGAAAAATACATAGGGGAAAGAGCAAAGCGTATGGGAGAGGATCAATCGCTTAAAATAAAACGGCTCTCGAATTTTTAACAGAAATTAAGGGGCTTTCATTTTTCTTTTTTGGTGACGTCTTCGGCATAACCTTCCCGGAAACCTTCAATCACTTTCTCGGAGACCTTCTTCGTCGCCTTTAAAATCTTTTTTAGGCCTTCCTTGAATAGCTCTTTTGCCTCTTCAAGCTCTTCATCTTTCTCTTTTTTCATTGCCTTCGACCTAAACATCTTATTCAATTTTAACATAGCTTCGAAAAAGTGAAAAGGGTTTTGATTTTTGAGGTATTCCGTGATAAAAATGAAATATAAAGAGTGCTCTCTTTAACTCTCTTACCGGGGGAAAGAAAATGAAATGTTATGTCTGTGCAAAACAAGGGGTCGATAAGGAAGCAGTGGCGATCTGCATTGTTTGCGGGATGGGCCTCTGTCTGGGTCATGCCTTTAAAGAAGAGATTGCAGTAAAGGATATCGTGGATTGGGGGGTGGGGAAAGAGGTTTACCTCTATCCTTTTACCATCCCTCGATTCATCTGCGCCGAATGCAAGTTAGCTTTGGAGCAGAGGAAAAAGGTCGAGAAGAAATAAAGAAAGGGTTGTATTTTCCAATAGGATTAAGGAGATGAAAAAAAAGATCTTGGTCGTCGAGGACGAGGAAGGATTGAGGCTTCTATATCAGGAGGAGCTGGAGGCAGAGGGCTATGAAGTGGTGACGGCTCGAAATGGAAAGGAAGCCATTGAAAAGTTGGAGGTGAAACCTGACCTGATCATTCTCGATATTGTCATGCCTGTGATGGATGGAATGGAGGCCCTTGGTCGAATTCTTGGAAAGGATCGAAAGATTCCCATCATCCTTAATACCTCCTACCCTGGCTACCAGCAGGATTTTATGAGCTGGGCCGCCGACGCCTATATCACCAAATCAGCAGACCTCGAAGAATTGAAGAGAAAGGTTCGAGAGCTTCTTGAAAAAAGGAAGGTACAATGAAAAGGATTTTAGCCATGGTCTTGGCCGGAGGACGGGGAGAGAGACTCTACCCCCTCACGCGAGACCGGGCAAAACCTGCTGTTCCCTTTGGAGCCATCTATCGAATCATTGATTTTACCCTCTCCAACTGCCTCCATTCAGAGATTCGGCGGATCTATGTGCTTACCCAATACAAATCGAGCTCCCTCCATCGGCACATCCAATTGGGTTGGACCTTCCTTTCAGCCCCCTTAGGAGAATTTATCGGGGTCATTTCAGCACAGCAAAGAATCGATGAGCACTGGTATCAAGGAACGGCCGATGCCATCTTTCAAAATATTTATACCCTTCAAACGGAAAGGCCAGAGCTGGTTCTCATTCTGTCCGGGGATCATGTCTATAAAATGGATTACCGAAAGATGATTGCCTTTCATCTGGAGAGAGGAGCCGATTTAACCATCTCCACGATTCGAATGGACCGACGTTTATCGAGAGAGTTTGGCGTCATCGAAGTGAACGAAGAGAGGCAAATCATTGGGTTTCAGGAAAAACCCGAAGAGCCCAGGACCATTCCTGGAGATCCGGAAGGCATCCTGGCCTCGATGGGGATCTATCTCTTTAATACTGAAATCCTGGTAAAACGACTCATAGAGGATGCCCGATCCAATTCGAGTCATGACTTCGGTAAGGACATTATCCCCTCGATGATCGGTAAAGATCGGGTTTTTGCCTTTGATTTTAGATATGGAGATCCTGGAGGGAAAGGATATTGGAAGGATGTGGGAACGATCGATGCGTTTTATGAAGCCAATATGGATCTCATCTCTGTCACCCCTCAACTTAACCTTTACGATCCGGATTGGCCCATTCTCACTTACCAGCTTCCCTATCCTCCTGCTAAAACTGTCCTGGAGGAAGAGGGGAGAACAGGAATGGCTATTAATTCCATTATCTCAAACGGGTGTATCATCAGTGGAGGGAATGTCAGAGGATCTATCCTCTCTCCAAGAGTGGTGGTCCATAGCTATGCGGAGGTCGAAGATTCTATCCTCTTTGAAGGGGTAGATATTGGGAGGCATTCAAAGATTAGAAGGACGATTATTGATAAAGAAGTCCGCATTCCTCCCGAGATGAAGATTGGCTATGATCTTTCGGAAGATGCCAAACGCTTTACCGTCACTCCGACAGGAATTGTCGTGATTCCAAAATGGATGAAGTTATGAAATGGGATAATGGAAGATGGAGAGATGGGGACTATTCCCACCAGCCACTCATCAAAGTTCCAGAAGATCGGAGACATTAATTTCCAGCATCTTCACGGAGGCGAGGATTCGCTCAGCGTTTCGATCGATGGCCTGAATTCCCCCGGAAAGTTTTTTTAACTCCTCCGCTGCTCTTTTGATGGCCTTGATTCGAGTATCCATCTTCTTTATCTCTCTTCGAGTCATCTTTCACCCCTTATAGGATAAAATTCTAAGATGAAATTCGAATTTCCTTGTTTCGGATTTTATTTAGGAGCCTTGCTTCCTCAAATCCTTAAACCGTTTTGCCTTCACCTCATATCGGGGAAGAGAACGATAGGGATGGACTTCAATATTGTAGCCGAGGTTCGTCTTCAGCCTTAGCTGGTCCTTAAGTTGGGCAAGGATGGATTCACGATTTCCTTCTGCCTCGGGCAGAAGTTCGATCTTCAGGGTAATGTCATCCAGGTCCCCCTTTTTGGTCACGACGACTTCAAACTCGTCACCCAGACCTGGGATAGAGCGGACGACTTCTTCAATAGCGGAAGGAGCGACCAGAACCCCTTTAATCTTGGTGATATCGTCTGCCCTTCCGACCACTCCCCCTTTTATGAGACGAAACGTCCTTCCACAGGGACAGGGATCCGAAGCCCATTCCGTGACGTCTTTGGAGTCGAATCGAATGCAGGGTTGGGCCATTCGGTCTAGGGCCGTGATCACCACTTTCCCTTTTCGTCCTGGCCCTTCAATCATCTCCCCTGTCTCAATGTCTTCAAGTTGGACGAGGAAAAGGGCTTCATTGATATGGAGACCTCCGGGTTGAGCCGTACATTCAAACCCCCATGCACCGATTTCCGTGGCTCCTACATGGTCATAAACCTTTGCCCCCCATGCCTCCTCCATCCTCTTCTTCGTTGAGGGAATGCTTGCCCCAGGCTCTCCGGCACAGGTAATCTTTCGAATCGTGAGGTCTTTTGCCGGATCGATCCCCAACTTCTTCTTGGCCGTATCGGCCATTCCCAGCACATAAGTAGGGGTTGCCATCATTGCGGTGGCCCTGAGCTCTTGAATCTTTAAAATACGGGCCTCTGTATCAAGGACTCCTCCCGGGACCACTTCGCAACCAATCTTCTCAGCAGCATAGTGACCGGCCCAGAAGGCAACAAAGATATTGTATCCAAAAGGAAGAAAGACCCGATCCGTTTTGCGGTATCCCTGAGCATAGAGAAGATAGGCCCACGCCTCTGACCACCATTCCCAATCCTGCCAGGTGTCGGGCTGATAGACAGGGGTGCCTGTCGTGCCACTGGTTTGTCTGAATTCCGTGACTTCTTCCAGAGGAACACAGAGGGCTTCTCCATACGGAAAAGGATCCTTCCTCTGAATATCCCTCATCATGGCCTTTTCCACCTTAGGAACCTTCGAGATATCTTCATAGGTCTTTATATCGCCAGGCTCAAGGCCTGCCTCCTGATAAAGCCTTCGATGAAACTTAGATCTCTCATAGGCCCACTCGAGAATCTTTTTAAATTTTTTGAGTTGAAGGATCCGCAATTTTTCAAGAGGGAGGGTTTCTGCAATAGGATTCCAATACCTTTCTGAACCTGAGCCAATGGACTTCATTTTTTCCTCCTTGAAGATGGATAGGAATGGATTCAGGGTGGCCAATTGCTCTGAAATCTTTTCATTTTCATTCGGCTAAAGTGTAGGAGGTTTGAGGAGTCTTTGTCAATCGCTAAATCCTTGAATGAAACGCTTCACATTTTTCCCGAGCACGGAATGGTTATAGCCTCCTTCGAGAACAGCAAACCTCCTTCCTCTACATTGTTCAAGGGAGAGCTCTTTGACTAACTTCCCGATAATAAAATAATCCTCGGTCCTCAGAAGTCCTCCCCAATCCTCTTCGTGACGGTCAAATCCTGCAGAGATGGCTATCATCTCGTATCCCTTTTCTTTCCGAAGCTCCTCCTCAAGGTTCTTCATGAAGGCCTCCCGGTTTGTTCCTTCCGGATGGTGGTAGGACACCTCTTTTGATGCCCCGAAGATATTGGCGGTTCCATCCCCATAGTGAAGATCAAAATCGAGGATGAGGGCTTTCTTAATCTTCTCTTCGCTGATTAATTTTGTTATGGCTATCGCGATGTTATTGAAATAGCAGAAACCCCAGCAAGAGTGGGGGCTCGCATGATGCCCTGGAGGACGAATCAGACCGAATGCCGCTTCCCCCTTAAAGGCCAATTCTCCCGCGAGAATGGCCCCTCCTGCGGCAAGGGTTCCAAGTTCATAAATGAGGGAGTTTCTTTTGATGTTCTGAATATGACCCTTCCCATGAACCCGGGCTAAATCCTCTTCCGATGCGGCCGAGGGTTCTATAAAATCGAACTCCCCTTTTAGTTCCTTGACGATGGCCTCCATTCTTCCTTTGGCTGCGGCCGGATCAGAGGTGTAGACCTCATAGAATCTCGGGTGAAAGATGACTTTCATAGGGACTTCTCTTTTTCTCCATCAATGGAGGATCAAATTTATGAAGTTTTAATCTGAATGTATGTTAGCATAGTTCATCATCGATAGACAACCCTTTTTCTGGGTGGGAACGGTTCCTGAAGGTCTTTCATTTTTTCAGAGATGAGGATTGAGTTGTATGACTCACTGAGCCACTCCAATCAGGATAAGTCCTAATGTCATCAGGATCACGCCTGCAAGACGAACCCTCCAATTCTTCTCTTTTAAAAACACGACTCCGAAGAGAGCTCCAAAGAGAACTCCTGCCTGACGAAAGGCGACTACATAGCTCACCTTACTCATGGTCATGGCCATGAGGACCAGGAAATAGGCGGCATTTTGGAGAATCGAAATGAAAAGGACTTCTTTTTTGGATTCATTCCATGGCTTCCAAAGAGAAGTCTTCCTTCTAAGGAGAAGATAAACTCCAGTATGGAGAGTCATGGAAAGATTGATCCACCAAAGATAATACAGGGGATGGATCAACCCGACCCCGACCTTGTCAATGACCGAATAGATGGAACTGGCCACGGCTGCCAAAAAAGCGAGGAGGAAAGGTCGTGCAGTGAAACCATGAGCATAAGAAAGCATCGGTTTTAAGTGGAGCCCTTTTTGAGGGATGATGTAAAGACCCACCATGACTAAAAGAATTCCGATTACGCCTTTTGAGGAAAGGGCCTCTCCGATAAAGGAAATGGCCCAGAGTTGGGTAAAGAGAGGGGCGGAGCGGGAGATGGGATAGACTAAAGAGAGGTCTCCACCTCCTCGATAGGCTTCAATCAAACAGATAAAATAGAGGGTTTCAAAAAAACCGGAAAGGACGATCAACCATAAAAGATTCCACGAAAGTTTGGAGATCAGAGAAGGAAAAATACCAAAGCCGATAAAGAAAGGGAGATAGAGGAAGACTCCCCAGAGAAAGACCCAGAAAAAAAATTCCACAGGGAAATTTCCTCTCTTAGTAAAGAAGTTCCAGGAGGAATGGATCAGTGCTGAAATCAGGACAAGCAGGATACTTAAAGGCGTCAAGGCGTTCTTAATCCTTCCGGGTATCGAAGAAAATAATGGGCAAATGCGGTAATGACAATGGCATGATCAATCTTTCCCTTTCGAATGAGTCCTGGAATTTCAGAAAGGGGGATGAAGACGATTTCTATATCCTCTGTTTGATCGGGAGAAGGGTCGGAGACCTTCTTAATATCTTGGGCTAAAAAGGTATAACATCGATTACTGAAAAGGGCAGGGTTGGGATTGACGACCCCAATCTTAAGCCATTTCTTCGCCCGATATCCTGTCTCTTCCAATAACTCCCGAGCCGCCGCCTTTTTAGGAGGATCCTCTGGATCCACAAGGCCTCCCGGGATTTCAAGGGTGATCCTTCTCGACCCATGACGATACTGCTTCACCATGATCACCTGATCGTCATCGGTCAGAGGGATAATATTGACCCAATCATTTGATTCGATAATAAAGAAGTCGTGTTGTTTTCCTGTTCTCGGAGACCGGGCAATATCGGTGCGGATAGAAAAGACACGATAGGATTCTTTGGAGCGTGATCTAATGACGGCCCAGGGTTTGATCATCTTTTTTCTCCTTTCCTTCCCCACCTCATGAAACCCCATTCTATGGTGTGGAGGGAGGATTTGTCAAATCGGGAAGAGTTGCATTCTTAGGAATATATCTTAAAATGGGAGAAACGAATAAAAGAACAATGACCCATAGACTTCTCATTTTTCATACCGATGCCAAAATTTATGAGGAGATCTTGAGAAGAAGGATACCCAATCTGGACATCCGGGCTGCCTCCCGGCCAGAAGAAGCAGAACCCTTTATCACCGAGGCAGAGATCCTTCTATCATGGAAGATTCCAGACGCGCTTTTAAGAAAGGCTCAACGTCTTCGCTGGTTTGCCTCCATGGCAGCAGGGAACGAACATCTCGTGAAGAATCCTGCTCTCCCTCCTCATGTCCTCTTTACCAAAGCGACCGTCTACGGAGAGATGATGGCCGAATATGTCTTTGCCTATCTTCTCTATTTCTGTAGAGACCTTTACAAATATTTTAAAGATCAGAGAGAGAGAATCTGGGAACCTATTCGTCCTGGACGTCTGAGAGGAAAAACCATGGGTATTCTGGGGTTGGGTTCTGTGGGAAGGGTGATTGCCCAGAGAGGGAAACAATTTGGAATGAAGATCCTGGGGGTAAAGAGGGTCCCTGAACCTATGGCCGAGGTAGATGAGGTATTTGGACCTGAGAGTCTGGATCAGGTTATCCCAAGGGTAGATTATCTAGTTTGTGCCCTTCCCTTGACCCCTCAAACGGAACACCTTTTGGGAGAGAAGGAATTAGATCTCATGAAGGAGGGTGCCCTACTCTTTAATATTGGCCGTGGGAGGACGATTGACGAGAAGGCATTGATCCACCTATTGAAGAGAAAAAGGATAAAGGCGATTCTGGATGTCTTTGAAGAGGAGCCTCTTTCGGCCGAAAGCGAGCTCTGGGGGCTTGAGAATGTCATCATTACTCCTCATGTCTCTGGAATTAATCTTCCTGAGGAGATTTGCGACGAATTTGTAAGAAATTATGAACGATGGGTGAGAGGGGATCCATTAATGAATCGGGTTGATCGGGAGAAGGGCTATTAATTTTAAAGCATTCGAATTTCGGATTTCGTGTTTCAAATTTTATTCGAAGGGGGATAAAGATGGGCCATCTTGCTAAAAAAGAAGAGATCTTGAGGCAACTCCAGAAGAGGCTTCACCAGAATCCTGTTGGACTCCCGGAGCATAGTTCTGTTTATGAAATTTTATCAATCCTGTTTGACGAACGGGAGGCTCAAGTAGGAGCGAAATTCCCCATCGGGTTGGTGAGTTTGGAGGAGATTGAGAAAGCCACCGGACTGGAGGCCAATGAATTAGAGGAGATTTTAAAGGGGATGATGAAGAAAGGATTGGTCGTTTCATCCACGAAGGAAGGAAAGGTTCGATACGTCCTCTCTCCAGGGCTCACCGGATTTTTTGAATTTACCTTTATGCGAACCAGTGAAGCCCTCCCCATGAAGAGGCTTGCCGAGTTAATGGCCATCTATAAGAATACCCCTGAATTTGTCCAGGAGTTTTTTTCTCCAGGCACAACCCGAGGGAAGGCCTATGTATACAATAGCGTTCTGCCCAAGGTGAGAAGTGAAATTTTACGGTTTGATGAGGCGGCTGAGCATATCAAAAAGGCTGGAAGAGGAAGCCTCGGGAAATGTTATTGTCGCCATGAGGCATGGCATTTAGGGAAGAACTGTTCCGCCCCCATTGAAGAGATCTGTATGAGTCTGGGTAATGCCTCTGATTTTCTGGTGGAGCAGGGATTTGCAAGAAGGGCTTCCGTGGAGGAACTTCTCGAGACCTTAAAAAAGGCAGAGGATTTAGGGCTGGTTCATATTGGAGACAATGTTCAGGAACAAACCACGTTCATCTGTAATTGTTGTGGATGCTGTTGTGGTTTTCTCCAGGGAATTACCCAGTTTCAACTCAAACATGCCATCACCACCACGAACTATATCGCCAGCGTGGAACGGGAGGAATGCAATGGATGCGGGATCTGTGCCGACCGTTGTCAAATTAAAGCCGTCAAAATGATGGGAGATTATCCTGAGGTGAACCGGGAGTTCTGTATCGGATGCGGGATCTGTGCCTATCATTGTCCAACAGGAGCGATGAGGATGGTCGAAAGGGAGAAGAGGGTGATTCCCCCGAAAACTTATAAAGAGTTGATGATTCGATTAATGAAAGAAAAGGGAAGAGGTTAATGGAATGGGATTATTTATATCTTTCTTCAAACATGGGTGTTTTTTTGGTGACCCTCCCCAAGGCTTCAGGAGGGACAAATTCCACCTTTGATCGCACTCGATAGAGTTGAAACAGTCGATCCTCGATCTCCTTGGCCAGTTCGGACAATTGATGGACTTCTACTCCGTATCCCCACTCCACCTTAATCTTGAGGGGCGGTTTGACCTCAGGGGGAGGTTCGGTAAGGACGATTCGCATCGCTCCGGTCACTCTTGGAATAAAAGAGGTGATGACATCCCGAACTGCGATTGGGAAGATACTTACCCCTTCAACAAAGAGCCGATCGTTCAATCTTCCTAAATGTTTGATCCGATAACCCGGTCCCGGATATCCACAGAGACAGGGTTGGGTAAATACCTGAATGACATCCCCTAAACGATATTTGATCAGAGGGATTCCTTCTCGATCCAGAGAAGTGATGAGGCCTTCCCCAATGACCCCCTCCCTCACTTCGATGGGCTTTTGAGTATCTATATCGATAAGGTCTTCTGCCCAGATACTTAAATCAAGGGCCACCTCATGTAACCCTTGATAGGGTTCAGCCTGACAGGAACTTGAAAAGCCCTCGCTGTTGATCATTAGGTAATCCCTCCATTTTCCTCCAAAAGCCTCTTCCATTCTTTTTCGAATGGAGGGAATCCCCACCCCTGGCTCTCCGGTGAGGAGAAGTTTTTTAATTCCAAGCTCCGAGACAGGCTTTCCGGTAATTTTATGATAGGACTCGATCAAAGTTTCAGCGAAGGAAGGGGTGGACATTAAGGCATTAGGCCGAATCATTCTGGTATAGTCCACGATTTTTTCAATCGGAGTTTCTGCTCCAAGGTCTAAGCAGAGGATTCCCATATATTGCAGAGGGGTCTTTACTATACTTCCCGCCCATCCCCCGCTCAAAGGAAAACAGAAGAGGACTCGATCTCCAGGTCGAAGGCCCGCTAACCAGTATCCTCTCGCTGATCCTTCATTCCAGCGGTCAAAATCATGCGGAGTAAAGGAATAACTGAACGTCGGAATACCGGTGGTTCCCCCTGTTGTTTTAGCGATAATAATCTTCTCAGGGGGACAGCAGAGATGCATCCCAAAGGGATGACCAAATCGCTCAAGGGATTCCCTTTGACTCTCCCTTTCCTCCTCTTTATCCATCAGCGGAGGGACCTTTCTGAAATCCTCCCATGTGTTGATCTCTTCGGGTCGAAGACCTACTTCATCAAATTTTCTTTTGTAAAATTCACTATGAGTATAACAATATTTTAATTGTTTCCTTAACCTTCGGAGACGAATTTTTTTCTATCTCCTCACGAGAGAGAAGCTCCATTTTTTCATTCCAGACCTTTTTCATCTCTTTTCTTCCTTGATGGATTTAACTGTAGAAAGCCAGGATCATCTCCCTGAGGATGACTGAGGTGTTCACCGATGAAATTTGAGAAGGGTCATAGTCGGGAGTAAGCTCAACAAGGTCGAAGCCTACGACCCGAAGGGATCGAAGCTTCTTAAGAAGGGAGATAAATTCCTGAAAGGTAAGTCCCCCTGGCTCGGGAGTCCCCACTCCAGGGAGAAGACTGGGATCAAATACGTCCAGATCCAAGGTGATGTAAACGGGTCTCTCTTTAAGATACCCTATCATAGATCGAAAAGACGGTTTTCCAAAAGAAACGAGGGACCTTATCTTTTCAGCCTCTTCGAATTCCTCCTCTGTCCCTGATCGGATCCCGATCTGGAAGATCTTCCCATTTTTCAGGAGAGATTGGATTCTTTTAATTACGGTGCTATGAGAAAATCTTTCTCCTAAGTAGTCATCCCTGAGGTCTGTATGGGCATCGAGGTGAATCAGAGAAGTTTTTGGATAAAATTGGAGTATCTCTTGGATAACGGGAAGGGTAATGAGATGGTCTCCTCCTAAAATGACAGGAAGCTTTTTTGCATCAAGGATCATTCGAATGGCTTTCCGAATCCGATCTAAGGAGAGTTCTTTTTCTCCCAAGGGGAGTTCGAGATCTCCCATATCGTGAATCAAAAGACGGGAGAGGTCCTTTCGGAAATAAGGGCTATAGGTTTCTATTCCCCAGGAAGCCCTGCGAATGGCAGGAGGTCCAAAGCGAGCCCCTGGCCGAAAGGAGGCTGATCCATCGTAGGGACAGCCTAAAATGACAATCTTACTTTTTTCAAAAGGAGTCTTCGCGGAAAGGTAGGTTTGTTCGAGAAAAGGGAGCTTCAAACTTATCCCCAGAGGACCACTGCAGCAAAAGCCGCCCCAATCTTCTTGACTTTATATTCGATGGCGATGGAGTTTAGATCTTGGACTTCCCAGCCTCGAAATTTCATTCCCTCGAGGGCCATTTGTCGAACTTTTTCCTCAATCTGTTCTTTTTTCCCCTTCGCTGAATATTCCATAATTAGACCGTTTCGATTCTTATCCTTGGGAAGGGCAATCGCCACTCCAGCTGAAATGATTTCTCCAGGAACATCGCTCGTAATAGAGGCATAGGCGGCTGGAACGAGCGCTCCTGGCGGAAGAGCGATAGGAGAGATCAATTTGCATCGGGGAGGGACGATGCTGGACATCTTGATAATATTGGTATTACCAATCCCTGCCTGGAGTAAAGCCCCATCGAATGCGTTGAGTGGGGTAAACCCATCCGAGGCACCCGAGACCAGAAAATATTTTGTTGGCGTTTTAAAAATCATCTCCCCTCCTCCTTTTTTTTCTGATTCACCTCTCTTCCTTGGACCCTAAAGGTTAATATAAAAAGAAATTTGTTTAATAATCTGTAAGTCACTATAGAAAGAAAATAGTTTAATAAACTAAACTTACGCAAAGTATAACTCTAAAAATTTTTTTGTCAAGTCTTTTTTTCGAGATTTCTGAAAAAGTAACTACTTTATGGAGTAGTCTCATTTTGAGAGTTAGGGAAAGGCTAAATTATGGGATACAGGGGGTTACTTTCTGGATTAATCTCTATCTTTTTTCTATCTTTCTTTTCTTTCTCCTTTCTTTTTCCTCATCCAGTTTCCAAAATTCCTAACTTCTGTTCCTTCATCAAAAGAAGCCTCACCATCCTCTTCACATTCATCACCAAAAAAGTCATA